>ERZ773225.2969-NODE-2969-length-16009-cov-2.897204_pt1 | contig 16009 bp, 13 predicted proteins | sample MGYA00580993_ERZ773225 | MGnify/ENA primary metagenome ERZ773225 (study PRJEB29015, sample SAMEA2737748) | human gut metagenome | biome: human gut; feature: human-associated habitat; material: faeces | place: China | collected 2012 ... | reverse complement strand
GAATGCCGGGATCTAAAATTGTGCTGTCTCCACGGAATTTGTTGATGATCAATCCCTTTACCCGTTCCCGTTCCTCTTCGGTCAGCAGCAGCCAGCGGATGTCGTGGACCATCCGTTCCAGAATATGATGCTCCACCATAGCATCCCGGACACGGCGGCGCACGACGGCAGGCAGGTCCTCCGGGGCCTGCGCCGCCACCTCAAATGCGATCGGGATGGTTACCTCCGCCTTGTATAGGTCGGCAATGTCGTACACGAAAGAGCACTCATGCCCGACGTGCACGAATCCCAGCCCCGGTGCACACCCCAGCGCCACAATGACCGCATGGGCCAGCCCGTACAGGCAGGCATGCGCAGCAGACAACGCCTGATTGACTGGATCCCCGGATGCAAAATCCTCCGGGCGGTACAGCCGCCCGCTCCACGGCACGCCAGTTTCTTTGGACGCCTTGCGGTAGACATTCCGCACACGGCTGCCCTCCCGGCCGCGCAGCTGCTGCATCGTCAGATGGGAGACGTCCTCCTCCGGAAAACGCAGCTGATACATTTTGCGCACCACATCCAGATGCTTCCGGTGGTTGCTGACCAGTTCCGCCTGACGGATGAGCATCCGGGAATGGGTGGTCAGCGGGCGGCCGTGGGCATAATAGCGCACGCCGTGCTCCCCGACCCAGACCGCACCCACGCCGGTGTCTCCCATCAGCTCCATGGCACGGTGGGTCACACGGGTGCCGGGGCCGAGCAGCAGCACCGAAATGCCCGCCGCCGGGATCTGAACGATACCCTTTTCATCCGTCACCGTGATGGCACCGTCCTGACGGCCCAGCGTGCAGTGTTCCAGGTACAGAAAGGTCATCCGGTCCCGGACCTGCGGCAGCGCCTGCAGATCAGGGCGGATCATGCCCGGCACATCATCCATGGCTGCTTCCTCCGTGCAGGATGGTCATCAGGCCAAGGCCGTAGGCTTTGCCGCGGCCAATGCCCTGACACAGCATCTCCCGGAACGCTTCCGGGTCGGTCACCTGCAGGATGCCCTCATAGGTCACCGCCAGCAACGTGACCGGCCGCTTTCCGTTCTTCCGGAAGTGACAGGTCTGTTTCCGGGTCACCTGAAAAGCGCCCTCCGTCAGGGCAAAGCCGTGCTTCCCGGCCTGCTCCAGCAGCCACTGTTCCTGCTCCGCTTCCAGATAGCAGGGCTTCAGGGCACCCCGCGCCAGCGGGTCCGCCGGGTCTTTCCGGGTGCGGGTCGGATTTGCCGTCAGACGGAACTGCCAACAGCTGCCCGGGGTCACCCGTTCCAGCAGCGGCTCGTAGCGGCGCGTTTCCGGCGCGGCTCCCGTCCCGAACTGCGCACACAGTCCGGTCAGGTCGGGGAGCTCCTCGCTGAGCAGCAGCAGATACAGTTTTCCGTTCAGGCTGTCCAGCCGCCACAGCCTGCGGCGTCGTTCGCCGGAGAACGAGTTTTCCACCGCGCCGTGGAACTTCTGTGGAGAAGTCAGCGCGATCATGGTACTGCGGCGGGTGGGGTCAAGTTCTGCGCGGGACAAATACATTGCATCTCACCTCAATTCTGCAATTCCGCCATGGGATCGTGCTCTGTCGGTTCCGGCATTTCCGGCCGGTCCAGCCGCCATTCCCGCACCGGACGGAACCCGTACTGCCGGTGCACCGGGCTGAAGGACATCGGCAGATCCTGCCGGGGCACTGCCGCAGGGTCTGCCGGGTCGGCGTCGGCCACGATGCGCAGCTTCCCTGTTTCCGGTTTTCGTCCCTGCATGGGTTCCGTCCGGAGGACGTCCAGCAGGCTCTCCTGCCGGATGCCCAGACAGAGCGGCAGGGTGGGCGGGCAGGAGCGCCGCCCCAGATACAGCGGGTAGACCGGGTGCCGCAGAGCCGCTTCCAGCTCCCGCAGCAGAGCTTCGTCCTCGCTTTCCAGCCCTGCCAGAAAAACGGCGTCCTGCAGATAGTGGCGGTAGGTCACATAGGAGGTGTCCCGGCTTTTGGCGGTGTGAAAATCCACCAGCAGGCTGCCCTCCTGGTCTGCCCGCACGGCAAAGCGCAGGCCGTTCAGCCGGGCAAGGCCCTCCGTGTCGTCCCGGCGCAGCCCCAGCGCCGCCGCCAACAGGCCGACCACACCGCTCTTGGTGGGTTCCCGGTCGGTCTTACGGGTCTCAAACTTGGAGTCCGAACCCCAGGACTGCAGGGGTGCAGCCAGCCGAAGCAATAAGGTCGCCATGGTCACACCTCATTCCCGGACAGCTTCTCCTCTACGGCCTTTTCCAGTACCGCCAGCATGGTGTTCAGCGGCATGGGCTGTGCCAGTTCTTCCAGCCCGGTACCCACCGTAAAGCTCTGCTCCGGTGCCTCTGCAAAGGTATTGTAGAGTTCCTTTGCATACTGTTTCAGCGCCACCTTGGACGGTTCTGCATAGCCTTCTTCGCTCTTGCGCACCGGCTTTTCAAAGGCACCGCAGAGGTTCACCGGCTGGTCCTGCCGCAGGGTGACGTAAACGGCATCCGGCAGGGTGCGGTTGGCAAAGCTGTTCTGCTTGCCGGTGGGCATGGAGCGGATGAACGCCTCACCGAACGCCCGGACCGTCTGTGCCGCCTGCTCTGCGCCCAGCGTGCGCACCAGCTCCAGAACATTGACCGTCGCATAGCGGTACAGGGTGGCGGAATTGTATTCCACCGTGCCCAGATGCCCGGCACCGGCGTTGTCCTCCGGAGCACAGTCGTCCACGGCGGTGAAATAGTCGAACTCGTTCTGCACGGTGTGGGTGGAGATGCTGTGGGCCACCTGTGCGGCAGCGTCGTAGTTCAGCGACGGGTCATCTGCCACCATGCGGCCAAACAGCGCCATGTCCGCAGAGGGAGCCTCTTTCAAAGCCTCCTTATACCGATTCTTGTCCTTGCAGCCTTCCAACACCAGCTTTGCCAGCGCCTTTGCCTGTGCATCGCTCATGAAGAACAATGCTTTGGTGCCATCCTCGTCAGCCTTGATCTTCAGCACCTTAAAGATTTCCTGTGTCAGCTTGAAGGCATCCGCATCCGGAGCAAGGGCTTTGATCTGCTTTGCCACCAGATCCGTGCCCTTCTTGGTGCGGTAACCGGTCTCAACTGCATCGCTCATTTCCCCGGTGAACATCACGCGCATGGCGTGCTTCCACGCCTGCGAGGACACCCGGGCACGGACGGCCCCGCCATAGACAGCGGTCTTGGGGCTGCCGGTGTCGTCGCGGTTGACGCAGCTGGGCGGCACGGTCTGCAGAACATGAAAATCAACATACAGGCGTTTGGTATCCATCTCAATTCTCCTTTTCGTTCTCTTTGGTTTTCTCCGTGGGGTTCGCATAAAGGTCCCGGCCCCACCGCAAACGGACATTCGGCGCACCGTCCACAAACTGGTATTGATACAGATCCTCGGCCAGCTGCGGATAATCCAGCGGGATCCCTTCCCGCCGCAGCAACTGGATCATCCCGCGCAGGTGGTGCGAGACTTCCGGCATGGAATCCGCCGTTGCCAGCGCGTTGAACCGCCGGAGCACGCTGCTCTCGGTCCAGTCCTGCCCGGCAGCCATTTTTTCGGCCAGCTGCCGCACTGCACCGCCCAGCGTTCTGCCCGGCTGGTTCATGGAAACACCGGCTTCCCCCTGCTGGTGCAGGGCAAACAGGGTCAACGCCGTATAGACGGCCCATTCCGCCTTTGACGGGCCATTGCTGCCCTGCAGCTGCTCCGGCATGTCGGCCAGCAGAGCGCCCCACAACGCAGGCAGGTCTCCGGGCTGACGCCCCACGCCCCGGCGCAGCTCGGCAAGCTCGGCCCGTCTCTGCGGCTCCGGCAGAACTTGCAGCCGACGCAGCTGCCGGGTCACGCAGGCTTTCACCTCATTGGTTTTCATTCTGTCCCTCCTTCATCCTGTTTCGGGTACAGCTTCCGCAGGTAATATAGAAAGCTGTTATAGGCTTTGGGTGCCGTATACAGGCAGCTCTTATCCTTGTTCTTTGCCTCCGGGATGCGGCGGCCCACAAAGGCGGCAGCTCCCGCTTGCTCCACCATCTGTCTGCCCAATTCTGCCGCAAGCCGGTATGCCTGCACCTGCCACTCGGCCGCCTTCTCGACCGGTTCATCCGTCTCCGGGTCAATGCTCTGCAGCCACCGCCGGAACGGCTGATCGACCGCAAAATAGAACTGCGCGCGGGCGGCTTCGGCACCGGTGTCGTTCTTGTCCCCTGCCGCAAGGGCCAGGTTCTGTGCCAGACAACCCACGATCCGTGCAGCCTGCTCACAGTTGTTCACCTCATCGTCAACACAGATCTGCCATGTACGGCCCAATTCATTTAGCAGTTCAAGATTCATCGAAAGCGCATCCGTGTAACAATCTTTCATGGAGGCACTTTGCGCTCCGTATTCCACCCCAACTGCACAAACCTGTAGAATTTCTTTTCTGCTCAGCAATTTCCGGCCCTGCAAATAGGTATTCCACCAGATCACGCCGGGTTTATGGCCGCCCCTATCACTGATAGCGGAAAACTCCCGCCAGAGCTGTTTTCCCATCTCATGTTTCTGCGGATAGTAATACACCAGCCCTGTCTTTTTGTCCTCTTTTTTATTCCAGAGCGTCATCGGTTCTGCAAATGCATTCGTGGAATCAAAGAAGTCTCCTCCCAAGACCGTATAGCCCACAACTTTGTTTTCCTTCCGCTCCAAAAGGGCCCTTCGGAACTGAATCGTCATCAGCTCCGCAAAGTTATCCGGGCATGCCACCTCAGTTCGTTCGCCGCTTCTTGCATCCTCAAGCTCCCAACACGGAACATCCGGTTCCCAGAGCTCTCCGCCATCTTGCAGGAACATCAGGTTCCGCATCAGTGTTTCAAACAAATTGCTGCCTTTTACATAGATCACACCGATCCGGCCGAGCCACCCCGGCCCCATCGACGGCAGCGGCCGGTCTTTTGCCTTTTTCTTAGCCGCCGCATCGTCATAATTGTTCAAAGACACAAGCCATCGTGCAGCCTGCGGGTAGTCCATGCTTTCCTTTCCTGTTCCCGCACAGGCAGAAAACAGGCTGCTTTTATTCTCGCTTTCAAACACTTCTCCGTTCAGCTTTTTCGCTCCGAATGGACTGCCGATCTTCGCTTCCGGCACCTGCCAGAAGGGGCGCTCCGGGTGGAACAGCCAGAAGCGGTCCTGCCATTTGTCCAGGTAATCCCGGATCGGCTGTTCCGGGAAGTGCCCCAACTGCCACAATTCGCCCCAGCGCTGCAGAGCATCCCGGGGTTCTTCAAACGGTGCCGGTACACCGTTCCCATCCACGCGGGAGAACACCGTGTGCAGCACCGCCAGCTGCAGCCGCAGCATGGCGGCGTCCTGTGTGGGCATCTCGCCCGCAAGGTCCACATACGCATGTGCATGGAGCAGGGCGTCGGTCAGCGAGACTTCCTGCACAGTGCAGTCCTGTGTCCGCACCCGGACCCACGGTTCCCGCAGCAGGTTAAACTCCATTGTCTCCATTCTCATCCTCCTTCTGATAGGTCAGGCCGTTCTCACGGTCGTAGTGTAGCACCTGCCCGGCAAGGTGCGTCATCCGGTGTTCGTCCAGCAGCAGGACCAGTTCCCCGCGCAGCAGCGGGGAGAGCTGCCATGCCACAAAATGCTTCCGGATCTCAGCTTCCAGCGCGTCAATGGTTTGCTGCACGCTCCATCGTTTGCTGAAATACCCCGGCAGACGCAGTCTCTGCCGCGCGATCCGCAAGGCTTCTTCCGGCTGCGGGGGCTGGTCCACCGCCACACAGGGCCCGGCTGCTTCTCCCTCTCCGGGCAGGAAGCGGACATTGCCGCTGCTGTCCTGCATCATGACCAGCACTTCAATGGACGGGTCGCCGTCGCGCACAGCGGCACGGGCACCGGCGTCGCTGGTCGCCCCGACCTCATTCATCCAGTCGTCCAGCGCATCACCGCATGCTCTCGGCGACGAAATGGCAAAGGCCTTGGCGCTGCGCTGCTTCTTGGCCTGTTCCAGCTCATATTCTCCCCGTGCCGCTGTGCTCTGCAGGTCTGCAGGCAGACAGTCCGGCTCCCAGCCGTAGGTGTCCTGTACCAGCCGGGCGATATCCGCAGGCAGCTGCACTTCCTGCGGCAGAAGTTTCCGGGTACGTCCGAGCAGCCATTCGCCATAGATGGCTGCACTGCCCTCGTCAAATTCCTCGGTCCCGGTGTCCAGCACTGCACAGCGGGCTTCCTGCACCGGCTGCGGACGCGCCCGGCCCGGATGCCGGTGCAGCCGTCCGATGCGCTGCAGCAGCAGGTCCATCGGGCACAGTTCCGTAATCATGTAATCAAAATCGATATCCAGTGACTGCTCGAGCACCTGCGTACCCACCACGATCAGTCGGTCGCGCTGCGCCGGGGTCGAGCGCTTGCCGATGCGCTCCATCAGGCGTTGTTCCTTTTCGGCGCGGTCAGGCATCAGGAACTGTGCGTGGAACACAAGCACTTCAAATTCCGGCAGCTCTTCTCGCAGACGGGCCGCAAGGTCCTGCGCTTTCCGCACCGTGTTGACGATCACGCCTGCACAGCCACCCTCCCGCAGGGCATTCTGCAACATTTCCGGCAGATGCTCCTCCGTCAGGGATTCCATCGTCACCCGGCGCGGCTGATCGTTCAGCGGAATTTCGCATTGCTGCACCTGTTTTCCATCGGTCCAGGTCAGCAGCGGGTAGCCGCGGCAGGTTTTCCAGGGTGCATCCGGCAGCGTTTTCCGGTTGAGATATGCGGTCACAAGTTCGGTGCGCCGCTTGGCGGGCAGTGTGGCCGAAAGCAGGATCACCGGCACCCGGTACTCTCCCAGCCAGTTCAGTGCCCGGTCCAGATAACAATTCATGTAGGCGTCGTAAGCATGACACTCATCGATCACCACCACCTTGCCCGCCAGACCGAGATGCCGCAGCATCACATGCTTCTGCTGCAAGGCCGCCATCAGCAGCTGATCCACCGTGCCAATGACAAAGTTGGCCAGAAGCGCCTGTTTGCTGCCCTGAAACCACTGGTGCACCATCACCCGTTCCTCCGGGTCGTCGACGGTGTTTTTCATCGGCACCGGTTCCTGCTGCAATTTCAAATAGTCTGTATTCAGCTGCGCCATGCCGTGCGCCAGCCGGATGGAGTGTTCCAGCCCGTCCGACTGTTTCTGCGCCCAGTCCAGCAGCCGCCCAAAAATACCGTTGGCGGTGGCCTGGGTCGGCAAACCAAAGAAGATGCCGCCCTCCCCGCAGCGCTGTGCCAGAACCTCCGCCGCTGCCAGCGCGGCCTCGGTTTTGCCCACGCCCATCTGGGCTTCCAGAATAAAAATGCCCGGTTCCTGTGCGTTGTTCACAGCCTCCAGCATAGCCTGCTGCACTTCGTTCGGAAGAAAGCCGAACCGCTCCCGGAACTCCGCCGGGTCCGCCGCGGCCTCCTGCACTTCCCAGGGAAGGGTCGGTGCGAATTTCTGCCATGCCCGTTCCACGCGGGCCGGATAAAGGCTCTCGTCGCCCAGTTCCTCTACCGGGATCAGCGGGAAATACCGGGGATTGCTGGCGATCCAGTCCGCCATGATGAGCAGGCCGGTCAGAAGGAGTTCCGTCGGGACCGACAGCTCCGGCAGCTCTTTCACGTCAGAAAATCCGCTTTCCTGCAGGGCGTGATCGAACAGTTCCTGCCAGCAGCTCCACCAGAATGTTTTCCGTCCTTTGGGCCAGTAGTTCGTTTCATACACTCCGTCTTCCAGCTGGTCCAGAACATTATTTGCCTCCTGCGGCTTGCCGTGGTGTGCCCCCACGATCGAGGCCAGTCCTTCCGGGCAGCCCAGTTTCCGCAGGATCACCTCCCCGGCCAGCGCATGGTGGGAAAATTTCTTTTCCTGCTCGTTCCAGCGGAGCTCGGTATCCTTCTCCAACCGCTGTTTTGCCTCCGGCAGCAGGCTCATGATCGGGCCGGCAAAGGCCAGCGTGATTTTCCCGATATCGTGGACCCACCCCAGAAAAACGACAGTCCGGGTCAGCAGTTCCTCGTCCAGGTCCAGATTCCGCCGCACACTTTCCGGCAGCCACTGCTGCACCAGAAACCGCATAATGCCTGCTGTGTCCCGCAGATGCATCCAGAGCGGCAGCCACAAACTGCTGTTATCCGGGTCTGTTTTGCCTGCAAAACGCCGCACCTTGCAGGATCGTTCCGGTCGTTTCATCGTTCCACCTCCAAAGCATCGTTCCCATTGGCAGCCGGTGTTTTTCTGATAAGCAAAGAATAACAGACATGCCATCCTATAAACAGGACTTTCACGTTTTTCAGCGATTTTTACTCTGTTTTTCTTCTGTTACCCCCGCAAATGCGGGGAAAATCCCTCATTGTGCTAAATCATTGGAGCAATCCCGCAAATGCAGGAAGCGGATTATTATGCTATATCATGTTCTCTTTTTATCCGCATCATCATTATAGCAACTATTCCAGTCATTTTCAACATTTTATTGTATTTTTTTGGATATTACGAGGCATGTTTTTATTGATCCGCTCCATTGGCCGGGTCGCGGCAGTTTTCTTCCGACGCAAAAATCCCACCGACTTCCTGCTGCGGAAATCAATGGGATTTTATCAGCATCTCTTCAGTTGAAAGCACCGTTCTGGGCGGCATACACCGCAATGGTGCTCAGCAGGTCCAGTTCCGCTTTCTGGTAGGTCGTGCGGCCGATGTGCAGCTGTTCCAGCACGTCGGCCTCCTTGCGGTGCTGCAGATAGCGCAGCTGCAGCAGATCGGCCCGGATGGGATCCGCTTCCTTGTAATAGGCCATGCTGTCCTCAATGGCCTTTTCCCACCGGCGGTTCACCGGCGACCGCGCCCACTGCCGTCGGCCATAGGCCAGCAGGGCGCTGCGGGTGGCATCACGCTGTTGTTTTGTCATTTCGGCTTTCTCCTTTCTGCAGCGGCCAGGCTGCGCTCATAGCGGTTCTGGGTGTCAAAAAAGCAGGCATCCCGCTCCGACATCGTCATTCCCAGCATTGCCGACAGATTTTCGGCTTCGTTCAGTTTGAACTGGGTCTGCCCCTGCAGTTTGCTGTGCAGCGCGCTCTCGCTGATGTTCAGCGCGCGGGCCACATGCCGCAGCTTGTAGCCGCTGTCGCGGATGTATTCTTCGATCAGTCTGGTATTGGCCATGTTCTCCGCTCCTTTTTTGTCGGTTTCACGTCGTTCAACAATCTTTGGTTGTAGTATAGTCGCAAGTTGATTGTCTGTCAACCGATTTTCAAAAATCGCGCGAAAAAAGTTGATTTTCGCCCACTTTTCTGGTATACTGCCTCCAGAAGCACCCATTTCACCGCACAACCATTCGTTTTTGAACGGAGGCGTCTATGTCCGAACTTTCCACCCGCGTCCGGCTGCGGCGCGAAGAACTGGGCCTCTCGCAGGAGCAGCTGGCCCAGCGCATGGGATACCGCTCCAAATCCTCCATCACCAAGCTGGAAAAAGGGGTCAACGACATCCCGCAGGCAAAGCTGGAAGAGCTGGCCGCAGCGCTGGAGACCACCCCGGCCTATCTGCTGGGGCTGGACGTGCCTTGCCCGCCGCCGGGCTTTGAGCCGCTGCCCGCCATGGCCATGGTGCCGCTGGTGGGCTCCATCGCCTGCGGCACCCCCATCACCGCCGAGCAGAACATCGAGCAGTACATCGGCGTTCCGGCGGCATGGCATGCCGACTTTGCACTGACCTGCCACGGCGACAGCATGGCTCCCACCATCTGCGACGGCGACATCGTCTGCATCCGCTGCCAGCCGGAGGTGGAGCAGGGCGAGATCGCCGCTGTCCGCATCGGCGAGGAAGCCACCCTCAAGCACTTCCACCGCCAGGGCGAGACTGTCATGCTGCTGGCCGACAACACCGCCGTCTGCCCTCCCATGGTATTCGCAGGCCCCCAGCTGGAAGAGATCCAGATCGAGGGCCGTGCCGTGGGCTTCTGCCGTGGCTTATAATAAGGAGGAGTCCCCATGTCTGCACCCGAAGAAATGACCCTCAAGGTCATCGCCCATATCCGCACCGCCTTCCCCACCAAGTTCGGCATCCCGCGCCAGAGCGGGCTGGTGGACAGCCTGCGGGGCGAGGTCATTTTTACCCCCGAATACCGCAACGCCGACGCCGTGCGCGGCCTCGAGGATTTCAGCCACATCTGGCTGGTGTGGCAGTTTTCCGGCGCGGTGCGGGACAGCTGGTCCCCCACCGTCCGGCCGCCCCGCCTCGGCGGCAACACCCGGATGGGCGTATTTGCCACCCGCTCGCCCTTCCGGCCCAATCCGCTGGGACTGTCCAGCGTCCAGCTGGAAGCCATCGAGCACCGACCCGACGTCGGCCCCGTCCTCATCGTGCGGGGCGCTGACCTGATGGACGGCACCCCCATCTACGACATCAAGCCCTACATCCCCTACGCCGACTGCCACCCGGACGCCGCCGCAGGCTTCACAGCCCAGACCCAGTTCCACCACCTGACCATGGTCTGCGACGCCGGCCTCTGGGCCAGAGTGCCTGCCGACCAGCAGGCCGCGCTGCAGGGTGTGCTGGAAAACGACCCCCGCCCCTCCTACCAGCACGACCCGGAGCGGGTCTACGGCATGGAGTTTGGCGGGCTGGAAGTCCACTTCAAAGTGGACGGCGAGGTCCTGACCGTCACCGGCATCGACTGCCGCTGACGCCGGAGGGACTGTTATGGAGCTCCGAAACATCAACACCTTCCTTCATATCGCCGAGCTGCACAGCTTTTCCAGCGCTGCGCGGGAGCTGGGCTACTCTCAGTCGGCGGTATCGGCCCAGATCTCCCAGCTGGAAGCAGAGCTGGGTACGCCTCTCTTTGACCGGGTGGGCAAGACCGTCCGCCTCACCGATGCGGGCCAGACGTTCCAGAGCTATGCCCGCGCCCTTCTCATCACGGCCCAGCAGGCCAAGGCCGCGCTGCTGCCTGCCCGGGCCGTCAGCGGCACCCTGCGGGTGGCACTGGCCGATTCCGTATGCAGCACCTTCCTGCCCGACCTGCTGCAGCAGTTCCACGCCCTCTGCCCGCAGGTGGAGCTGGTACTCCGCACCGCCACCGCCGACGAGATGCTGCGGCTGCTGAGCGCGAACCAGATCGACCTGGCCTACACCCTCGACCAGCCTCTGCTCCTGCCCAGTCTGACGCTGGCCGTCAATGTGCCGGAGCCGGTCTGCTTCGTGGCCCCCGCCGGGCATCCGCTGGCCGACAGGGCCGAAGTGCCGCTGGATGTTCTGGCTCAACAGGAATTTCTTCTCACAGAGCGGGGCATGAGCTACCGTGACGCCCTCGACCAGCGCCTCGCCGCCCGCGGGCTGTCTGTCCACCCCTACATCGAGCTGGGCAGCGCCTCGCTGCTCTGCCAGATGGTGGAGCGCGGGATGGGGTTCTCCTTCCTGCCCGAGTACATCGTCCGTCCTGCCCTCTCCGCCGGGCGTATCGCCCGCCTCCATGTCCCCGACTGCGCTGTCACCATGCACCGGCAGCTGTTCTATCACAAGGACAAATGGCTCACGCCCCAGATGAAAGCCTTTATTGAGCTGGTAAATCAATAAGCAAAAGCCCCGCACCACATCGAACGATGCAGTGCGGGGCTTCCTCTTTGTATTTTCGGTTCAGCTCAGCCGGTTCATCCGGACCGCCACATAGGGGTCCGGAAGCTTAAGCTCCTCGGCCAGGTCCTCTTCCGTGTCGTACTTGTCTGCCGCAAGGCCCACGAAAACGCTGCAGCTGTCGAAGCGTCCATCCGGCGAGAGAGCCGTTATCTTTGCCTCGCCGTCGGCGACGGCAGTCACGACACCAGAAGCGTCCACAGTAGCGACGCCGGGATTGCTGCTGACCCATGTGATGGGTACATTCACGCCGTTCTCCACAGCGACAGACGCTGTGAGTGCCTCTTTGCTGCCCACCGTGCGGAGCAGCAGGTCGCGCTTATTCAGAGTCACCTTGCCGACATCGCTGTTGACGGTAACGGCGCAGCGCAGCGCCTGACCGTTGGTGGCCAGCGCCGTGACGGTGGTGGTGCCGGGCTTCTGGGCCGTGACAAGACCCTCCGGATCCACCGTTGCCACCTCGGGGTTGCTGCTCATCCACTGGTAGGCATAGACAAAGGAGCCGCTCGTGTTGATGAGCTGCAGCTTCTGGCTGGGATGGGCGTTGTTGTACTGGATAACGAGGTTGAGGGTGGTGTGGTCGAGGGCAGGCTTTTTGCTGGCCGCATCGCCGCTCTCCTTGCGGACAGTCACCTTGCAGGCAGCATACTCGCCCCGGTCGGTGATGGCGGTGATCGTGGCCTCACCGGCGCTGCGGCCAGTGACGCGGCCATCGCCGTCCACGGTAGCCACGGTGGGGTTGCTGCTCATCCAGACGATGAAGTAGTAGTCGCTCTGCCCGCCGGTGTAAAGATAGGCTTTGGGGCGGGGGTCGTCTGCCGTGATCTCCAGCTCCATCTCGTTCACTTCCAGCTCAAAGTTCGACGACGCTCCCAGCAATGCGGGGGCCGCCTGTGCAGCAGGAGCTGCCAGAAGCAGCCCGCTCAGCACAAACGCCGCTGCCAGCCGTGTGATCTTATTCATAGGGTAGCACTTCCCTCCTTTGGATAAGGTTTATCGCAATGTGCTCTGCACAAAATTCCCCTTACTATTTATTTTACACGCACCCAAAAGAAGGGTCAAGTTCTTCGCCAGAAGTGTCACAATTTCGCGCACCTTTTCGTGAAAGACACTAAAACACCCCCGCCAAATTTATACAAATCGTGCAGACTGTATTTCACCAGACAGCAAAAGAGCCGCCGCACTTTATACAGGTGCGGCGGCTCTCATCGGACGGAATATCTGAAAAAACTCAGTAATTTTTGGCCTTCAGCTCAAAGTAGCTCTGGGGATGTGCGCAGACCGGGCACTTGAGGGGAGCAGACTTGCCGATATAGGTGTAGCCGCAGTTCCGGCAGACCCACACCTGCTGTTCCTCACGGGCAAAGACCTTGCCCTCCTTGAGGTTGGCGGCAAGGGCGCGGTAGCGTGCCTCATGCTCCTTTTCGATCTGGCCCACCATCGTGAAGAGAGCGGCCAGCTGGGTGAAGCCCTCCTCCTTGGCCTCCGCTGCCATGCGGGGGTACATATCAGTCCACTCTTCGTTCTCGCCGCTGGCTGCCATGTCGAGGCAGGTCAGGGTGTCGGGGATGGAGCCGCCGCAGAGGGCCTTGAACCACAGCTTGGCGTGTTCCTTCTCGTTGCCGGCGGTCTCTTCGAAGATAGCGGCCAGCTGCTCGTAGCCTTCCTTCTTTGCGACGCTTGCAAAGTAGGTGTACTTGTTGCGGGCCATGCTCTCGCCTGCAAAAGCTTCCATCAGGTTCTTCTCGGTCTTGGTTCCCTTGAGTTCCATAATCTGTTCTCCTCTCAGATAGTCTGACACTGCCAGTATGGGCTGTGTCCGGTTTGGTTTATTCTACGCACAGCCCGCTTTGTTCGGTACCGGGTGTGCGATAGGTCTTCCTTGTCTCTGAGGGTATTATACCAGAATTTCGGGCAGAAATCAAGAATTATTCCTATTTATTTTGAGAATATTTCCTATTTATTTTTTCAACTATGCTGCTTGAGCGCGCACACGGCGATGCTGAGAGCGCTCCATGCCGCCTGATACATCAGCACCGCAGCCACGCTCAGCATCCCCACGCTGCCCGCATAGGTCAGCAGGACGGCGATGGCCACCGAGAACCACACCGACACCAGCTGCACCGTGGTAGCGGTCGTCTCGGCGTTCTGGGCCTGCTCTGCGGCCCGCAGACCGCCGGTCAGGCTGGCAAAGCCGTTGGTGCAAAGGATGCAGCAGCCTTCAGAGCCGGTGTCTTTGGCGGTGGCAGCGCCCAGTGCGGCACACTGCTCCTGGTCCAGCAGGACGACCATGCCCTCGGGCAGATGGTAGGCGTCGGTGATGTGCCGTGCGGTCAGGGTGGGGTCCTGGCAGGACACCAGCAGCTGGATATTCTCTTTTTGCAGCTGTTCCAGACAGCGGGCGGCGTTCCGTCCCCCCACATAGCGGAGCACGAACATGGCGTGCAGACTGCCGGACACGGCCAGATAGAGGATCTGCAGCTCGCCGTTCTTGGAGTGCTTGGCCTCATATTCCTCGTCGGGCAGGGGAACTTCTTCTTTTTCCATGTACGCACGGGTGCCGATGAGGATGCGGTTGTTGTCGCACCATGCAGAGAAACCGAGGCCGCGATGGACCTCCAGGTCCTTGACCGGGTAGAGGATGTCGGTGCGGTCCTCGATGATCTGGTGGAACAGGCCGCTCAGGGTATTGCAGCACTTGCTCAGGACGCTGGCCGAATAGAGGATGGCCCGGTCGATGCGTCCGCCCTTGAAGATGCGGATGTCCTCGAGCATGGCGCTGTCCGGGGTGAACAGCTCATCGGCGTCAGCCTGAACGGTATCCACACCGCCCAGTTCCTCGATCGCCGCCCAGCCGGGGATCACCGCACCCGAGGCAGCGGCAGACTGCTGCAGCCGCAGGGATGCAAAGCCTGCGATGAGGGTGGAGGACAGAGGCGAACCCATGCAGAGCACAGCGGTCAGCGCCGCAGCGCCGCCGTTGAGGCCGCCGCCAAAGACGCAGAAGACCAGACCGGCCAACACAGCCGCACCCAGCAGGATGTAATTCGTCTTACGGGCGCGGCGCTCACAGGCGCGGGGGCCAAAGCCCTGCTCCACCATCGCGTCGTCCCACTCGGCGGGTCGGCTGAGCAGCACCCAGGGGTCTTTTTCGTCCATGTTCTTGGAGAGGATGCGGATAAGGTCTTTGTCCTTGGCGCGGAACGCACCGCGATGCTCCGGACCGGCCTGCGCCAGTTTGAAGCCGCCCTGGACCGAGGCCAGAAGGACACGGTCGCCCAGCAGTGCAAGGAACAGCCCCAGCGCCGCAATGCCGGACAGAAGGGTGAAGCTGGACGCCTGATAGTTCTGCGCGTTCAGCAGGGCCACAGCGGCCTGCAAAAGCGCAGCGCAGGCTGCCATCGCGGGCATGGTCTCCATGCTGGGGCGTTCGCCTCGCAGCCCCTTCAGGCCGTCCCTCACGACGGGCCAGCCCACAGCCAGCGCCAGCGCCAGGAAGAGCAGATCAGCGGCATAGAAGGCCGCCGGGGCAGTTACGGGGTCAAGGCCGCCCAGCGGGCCGACAAGGCCCTCTGCGGCGAGGCCGAAGTGGAGCAGCACCAGTGCAAGGATGCCGCCCAGCGCACAGCGCAATGTAAGGGCCGCGCCCATCTGGTGCAGCCGTTCCCCCACCTGTTCCGGCGTCTCGGGCGTTTTTTCCTCTTCGACAGGCGCTTCCTCGACGGGTGCAGCCTCCGGAGCAGCCGGGGCAGTACCGGCCTCTTCGGCCGGCTGTGCGGGCGCTTCCTCCTTCGGCGGCTCCACCGGAGCCGCCTCGTCGCCGTCGTTCAGGACCATGAGCGGCAGGCTCATGCTGTCGTCATTGTCCGGCGGCGTCGCGCGGGCCGGGGCTGCGGGCGCTTTCTCGTCGTCGCCCTTGCCGAAGAACTGCATCGCCGGGGCCGGATGGGGCTTCGATGCCTTATCTTCTGCAAACACCATCTCGGGCATCGGCACGACAGGCTTCTCCGGCGCTGCATCCGGCTCTTTTTCTGCGTCCGGTTTCGCTGCAATGACCGGAACCGCCGGGGTGCTCTTTTCCGGTTCTGCGGGCTTCACCGGCTGGGGAGGCTCTTCCTCCTGCGGCGGAAGCTTTGCACCAAACAGCATGGCTTTGAGCGCCTGCATCTCCCGGTCCTCGTACTGCTCCTGCGGGGTGCGCGGCTCGTACTGGACCGCCTTTTTCCGGGGCGCGGCCTGCTTTTCTGCCGGCTTTTTCTCCGGCTTGGGAGCAGGCGGCTCCGGCGCTTTGAGGGGTCCTGCGGGCTTTTGGGGCTTTTCCGGCTCAGGCTGGGGGGTGCTGACCGGCTC
>ERZ773225.2946-NODE-2946-length-16130-cov-2.786439_pt1 | contig 16130 bp, 15 predicted proteins | sample MGYA00580993_ERZ773225 | MGnify/ENA primary metagenome ERZ773225 (study PRJEB29015, sample SAMEA2737748) | human gut metagenome | biome: human gut; feature: human-associated habitat; material: faeces | place: China | collected 2012 ... | reverse complement strand
TGGTGGTGGACGCCTCCCAGGGCATTGAAGCGCAGACCTTAGCAAACACCTATTTAGCCATTGACCACGACTTGGAAATTATGCCCGTTATCAATAAAATTGACCTGCCGGCGGCGCAGCCGGAGCTGGTGGTTGAGGAAATTGAGAACGTAATTGGTATTCCCGCAGAGGACGCGCCTAAAATTTCCGCCAAAAACGGAATTGGCATTGAAAGCGTGCTGGAGCAGATTGTGAAAGTTATTCCCGCGCCCCACGGCGACCCGAACGCCCCCTTAAAAGCATTGATTTTTGACAGCGTTTACGACGCATATAAAGGCGTTATTATCTATTTTCGCGTGTTCGACGGCGAGGTGAAGGCTGGTGACAGAATTCGGCTCATGTCCACCGGGGCGGAGTTTGACGTGGTGGAGGCCGGCTTTTTAAATCCTTCGGGCTTTTTAAACAGCGGCAAGGTTTCCGCCGGCGAGGTGGGATATTTAACGGCTTCGATAAAAAGCGTGTCCGACACGCGGGTGGGCGACACGGTGACAATTGCGACAAATCCTGCAAAAGAGCCTTTGGCGGGCTACAAGCAGGTGAATCCCATGGTTTACTGCGGAATTTATCCGGCGGACGGCGCAAAATATGACGACTTAAAAGAAGCCCTGTCTAAGCTTCAGTTAAACGATGCGTCGCTGGCCTTTGAGCCGGAAACCTCCGCCGCGCTGGGCTTTGGTTTTCGGTGCGGATTTTTAGGGCTTTTGCACATGGAAATTATTCAGGAGCGCTTAGAGCGGGAATATAATTTAGACCTGGTGACCACCGCGCCCAGCGTTATTTATAAGGTGCAAAAAACCAACGGTGAAATGGTGGACATTTCAAATCCCTCCAACCTGCCGGACGGAAGCGAAATTGAATATATGGAAGAGCCTATGGTGAACGCAGACATCATGTGCCCCACGGAATTTATCGGGAACATTATGGAGCTATGCCAGGAGCGGCGGGGTATTTATAAAAACACAACGTATATCGATTCCACCCGCGCCCAGCTTCACTATGAGTTGCCTTTAAACGAAATTATTTACGACTTTTTCGACACCTTAAAATCCCGCACAAAGGGATATGCCTCGTTTGACTACGAGCTTTCCGGCTATCAGCAGTCGGATTTGGTGAAGCTGGACATTTTGCTCAACGGAGAAATGGTAGACGCGCTGTCTTTCATTGTCCACTCCACAAAGGCCTACGGACGGGGACGGAAAATTGCGGAAAAGCTGAAGGCAAGCATTCCGCGCCAGCTGTTTGAAATTCCCATTCAGGCGGCCATCGGCACGAAAATTATTGCCCGAGAAACCGTGAAAGCCTTGCGCAAGGACGTTTTGGCCAAGTGCTACGGCGGCGATATTACCAGAAAGAAAAAGCTTTTGGAAAAACAGAAAGAGGGCAAAAAGCGCATGCGCCAGGTGGGCTCGGTGGAAGTGCCCCAGGAGGCGTTTATGTCTGTGCTGAAACTGGACGAATAAGAGGTGTTTTCTGCCATGCGCGGATTATATGTTCACATTCCCTTTTGCCTGAAAAAGTGCAGCTACTGCGACTTTGTTTCCTATAGCGGCGCTTTTGGCTTAGAGGACGATTATGTAAACGCCCTGCTTTCAGAATTTGCTAGCTTTCGCGGCGAAAAAGTTGACACGGTGTATTTCGGCGGCGGAACGCCCACGTCCCTGAAAATGGAAAACTTAACCAGGCTGTTAGACGGGGTTTTTTCCTCGTTTCATGTGGCGCAGGACGCGGAGGTCACCATTGAGTGCAACCCGAAAACCGCGGATTTTTCAAAATTCCGCGCGCTGCTTTCCCACGGCGCGAACCGGCTCAGCATTGGGGTGCAGACCTTTGACGAACAGTGCTTAAAGGCCATTGGCCGCGTACATGCGGCAGACGATGCGAAACGGTGCATTCAAGATGCGGCGCGGGCAGGTTTTTTAAACCTGAGCGCCGACCTGATGTTCGGCCTGCCGGGGCAAAGCGTTGCGTCGGCAGTGGAGAGCATTGAAATTGCCGCGGCCATGCCCGTTCGCCACATTTCCTGCTATGGGCTGATTTTGGAAGAGCACACCCCTCTTTGGGAGCAGGTGCAGGCAGGAACGGTTTCGTTGCCGGAGGAGGACGCGGAGTTTTCAATGTATTGTGAAATGAAAAACGCGCTCAATTCGCGGGGTTTTCACCAGTATGAAATTTCTAACTTTGCTAAGGACGGGTTTTCTTCCCGGCACAACTTAAAATATTGGAACTGCGAAGAATATATCGGCTGCGGAGCGGCGGCCCACTCCTATTTTGAGGGGGCGCGGTTCTGCCACGGGTCGAATCTTTTGGATTACATTCAAAATCCCGCCGCCCGTGAAGATGTGACGGTTCTGGACAAAGAGGAGCAGATGAGCGAATTTTTGATTTTAGGCCTGCGCAAAACGGCAGGCGTGTCGGAAACAGAATTTTTTGCGCGGTTCGGGGGTTCCATGAACGAGCGCTACAATAACGTAATTGAAAAATTCACAAAGGCCGGGCTTTTGGTGCGTGACGGCGGCGTCCTGCGGTTTTCCGAACAGGGCGTTTATGTTTCAAACACGGTTTTGTGTGAATTTGTGTGAGGTGCTATGTTTGTTAAAATAAGCAATTTAAAAATGCCCATAGACGCCCCCCTGCCTGAGGTTTTAGAGGCGGCGGAGGGGCTTTTGCATATTCAGAGAAGCGAGCTGCGCTCAATGAAGCTTTTGCGCAGGTCTGTTGACGCACGCCACGGCAGCGTGCAGTTTGTTTATACCATTTTGGCGGAAACAACAGCCGAGGTTTTGTGCGATGGAAAAAAGCTCATTTCAATAACGCCAACAGCAATGGAGGAGCCGGAGTGCGGCAAAAAGGCGCTTGCACACCGCCCGGTGATTGTGGGGTTTGGCCCCTGCGGCATGTTCTGCGCCCTGTGGCTGGCAAGGCGGGGCTACCGCCCGCTGGTGTTAGAGCGCGGCGCCGATGTAGACGCGCGCACCGCAGCGGTTAACGCGTTTTGGAAAACCGGAACGTTAAACGAAACTACCAACGTGCAGTTTGGCGAGGGCGGCGCGGGGACGTTTTCCGACGGCAAGCTCACCACCCGCATTGGGGACGCTTCTTTAGAAGCTATTTTACAAGAGTTTGTGCGCCACGGCGCGCCGGAAGATATTTTATATAACGCCATGCCCCACATAGGAACAGACGTGCTGAAAAGTGTTGTGAAAAACATTCGGAAAGAAATTCTCTCTTTAGGCGGGGAAATTCAATTTCAAGCCGCTGTTAGCGACATTGTCTTGAAAAACGGGGAAATAACGTCCGTCCGCTTGGCTGGCAGCGGCGAAATTCCCTGCGGGCCGCTGGTAGCGGCCATTGGCCACAGCGCGAGAGACACTTATGAAATGTTGTTTTCCCACGGAATTGCAATGGTGCAAAAGCCCTTTTCCGTGGGATTTCGGGCGGAGCATCTGCGCGAGGACATTGACCGCGCCATGTATGGCAAGTTTGCCGGGCACCCATTGCTTGGCGCTGCACCCTATAAGCTTTCTTACCGAGAGGGAGACCGGGGCTGTTACAGCTTTTGCATGTGCCCCGGCGGAAGTGTGGTGAACGCCTCCTCCGAACAGGGGCGGCTGGTGACCAACGGTATGAGAGATAGAAAAAATTCCAATAGCGCCATTTGCGTGTCTGTTTCCGGAGCGGATTTTGGTACAGACCACCCGCTTTCGGGGATTGCCTTTCAGCGCAAATTGGAAGAAGCGGCGTTTGTCGCAGGGGGAAAGAACTTCTGCGCCCCGGTGCAGCTTTTGGGCGATTATTTAAGCGGGCGCTGTTCTGCCCGGTTTGAACATGTTCGTCCCAGCTTTTTGCCCGGAACCCGGTTTTTTGATTTAAACCTGCTGCTTCCGAAGCAAATAAACGATTTTATGAAGGCCGGTATGCTGCGCTTTGAACACAAAATCCGGGGCTTTACCAGCCCCGGTGCGGTGCTGACCGGAATAGAGACGCGAACCTCCGCCCCGGTGCGTATTTTGCGAAACGAAAATTTAGAAAGCGTGTCGGTCCGAGGGCTTTTCCCCGCGGGGGAAGGGGCGGGCTATGCCGGCGGTATTATGAGCGCCGCGGCAGACGGCGTTCGCATTGCCCATCAAATTATGAAAACCTATCAGCCGTTTTAAAAAAAACAGGCGGAAACGTTTCGTTTCCGCCTGTTTTTTGATTTAGGGAAGCTGGTGAAACACTTCAAAATAGGCCTTGGGGTGGGCACAAACCGGGCAAATTTCCGGCGCGGCCGGGCCTTTGTGAATATATCCGCAGTTCCTGCAAATCCAAATTGCGCTGCCGTCTTTGGTGAACACTTTGTTTTGCTCCACGTTTTCTAATGTGCGTTTGAAACGTTCCTCGTGCTCTTTTTCAATTTCGCCTACATGCTCAAACAGCCAGGCGATGTGGTCGAACCCCTCCTCCTTTGCAACCTGGGCAAACTCGGGGTACATCTGCGTCCACTCGCTGTTTTCCCCGGCGGCCGCAACGGCCAGGTTTTGTTTTACGTCTTGAATGCCGGACAGCTCTTTCAGCCAAATTTTCGCGTGGGCATATTCATTGTCCGCCGTGGTCTGAAAAATGCCTGCAATTTGTTCATATCCCTCTTTTTTTGCCGCGCCTGCAAACATGGCATATTTATTTCTTGCCTGAGATTCGCCGGCAAACGCAGTGATTAAGTTTTGTTCTGTTTTTGAGCCTTTCAGTTCCATATTTATTCTGCCTTTCCGCCCGCTGATGTAAAATGGCATCGCTTCTTTAGCGGGCTTTTTTAAGAAGCGCTTTTTCTTCCCCTGCCGCGGGGCTTTCATCTACCATTATTGCCCAAAAAAATTTTTTTATACGGAAAACCTGTATAGAAAATTTTTAAAAAATCAATTTGTTTAGGCAGGCAAAAAAATCTGATTCCAAGACGGGCAGTTCCAAAAATGCGTCGGCACAGCCTTCCGCTATGCCCTGCACAAAATCCATCCAAACATGACGGCTGAGAACGACAAATTTTGTTTGCTTACTATGACGGTGCATTTGTCTTAATACAGACATTTTTTCTGCTATGGGCAGGGAAAAGCCGATGAAAACAAAGTCTGGCAGAAACAGGTGATATGCCGCAAGGCCCTCTAAAGGAGTGCAGGCATATTTTACTGCAAAACTGCATGCATTTGCACGATTTAAAAAAAGTTTTACGTTATCAAATTGCGTAATGTCTTCGTTAATGATTAATAACTTTTTCACAGATATCCCCTCAAAATATAAAATAAATTTACGTTTTGCTGATTATTAACACAATTATACAAAAGATATATGTTAAAGTCAAGAAAAATTCTGAACTTTAACATATAGTGAGTGTGATTTGTATGAAAATTTATGATTTTAATGGAAAAAAGAATATTTGTGGAAACCAAATTCGGTTGGCAAGGGTTAGAAGGAGAATGTCGCAGTCTGACCTGGCAGCAAAAATGCAGGTGGAAGGGGTAATTTTGGAACGGGACAGCATTTCGCGGATTGAAATTGGCACCCGGTTTGTTACCGATTATGAGCTATTAACCTTTGCAAAGGTGCTGAATACTGATATTGACTGGCTTCTTACAGACGGGGATGATGCGGATGCTTGAGACTGCCTTTTTATATTTTAACAGTTTTTAAAGTTCGAGAAAGTTTCTTGACAAGCGTTGCAATTCGTAATATAATATAATTAATTGTGTGACATTTGCAGATTATGACAGAAAAAAAGACAAAATGTGACGAATATTGCGCAGAATGGAGATTGTACAATGGAAAAATTGGGCTTACAGCTATTCACCATCAGAGACTTTTTAAAAACCCCTGAAGACGTAAAAAACAGCTTTTCAAAACTCATAGACCTGGGCTACACCGAAGGGCAAACCGCAACAAGCGACTGGTATGGCATGGGCGCGGAAAAGTTCCGCGACATCTGCCGGGAAACCGGGCTTTCCATTTGCGGAACACACTATAGTTTTGACCGCATTTATGACGCCACCGACGAGGTGATGAAAGAGCACGAAATTGTGGGTACCACTAACATTGGTATCGGCGGAATGCCGGGTTTATCTGAAATGACGCTGGAATCTGTGAAGGTGTTTGTTGAAAAGTTTAACGAAGTTGCACGAAAGATTCATAAGCACGGCTTTAAGCTTACATATCACAACCATCACTGGGAATTTGCCAAGCACAGCGGCGTGCGGATTATGGACTATTTGGCGGACAACTTGGACAAAGACGCAACCTCTTTTGTGCTGGATACGCACTGGGTGCAGGCCGGCGGCGGCGACGTAATTGACTGGATGAAAAAGCTTGCCGGCAGGATTGATATTCTGCATTTGAAAGATTATAAAATTGAAAACGGCGAACGGGCATTTGCCGAGATTTATGAGGGCAACATCAATTTCGACGGCGTTTTGAAAACGGCGGAAGAAATCGGCGTGAAGCATTATGTTGTTGAAGAAGACACCTGCCCCGGCGACCCGTTTGACAGCATTCGGATTTCGGCTGACAACTTAAAGGCAAGAGGGTATTTAAAATAGTGGAGTTAACGTTTTGCGGCTTCGTAAAATGTTGATGAATATAAAGGCTTCGGATGGTTTTTGTGCCGGCCGTCTGCGGCTTGTAGGATGTGATTCAGATGAATAGGGAATGCACATTGGGGAAAGATGAAAAGCAGAGGTTAATTCATTGTCTTGCAAAAAGCCTGAGGGGATTCAGAGCAACGTGCGGATGGTCGCAGGAGAAACTGGCTACGATTATCGGCGTAACAAGGCAGACGGTACTCGCGGTCGAAAATGGGAAAAGGGAAATGACCTGGACAATGTTTTTAGCGTTTTCACTGTTGTTTTTGGGCAACGAGAAAACAAGACAGAGCTTTATCGAGTCCGGCGCGTACACGGAAGAACTTGCATGCTTTTTAGGCATTAGCGAGCGTAGACGATAGGAACACAATTTAAAAGGGGGCACCCGCGTGTATTTGTCTTTTTTGGGGCGAATATGCGCGGGTGTCGTTCTAACTGCACTTTGCAGCTTTCGAGGTGATTTTTTTATGAAAGAGCATGAAAAAGCGGATAAAGTGAATATGGAAGAAGAACCGGCCTTTGGAAACGCCAGTTTCGGCATTCCGGCCGACTGCACCCAAAAGCAGAAGATGAGCGGCATTAAGCTAGCCTGCTACATTGTGGTGGTTCTGCTGGTTTGCAGCGTGGTTTACGGAAGCTACCGGGCTGCCACCTCATACTTTTTGCCGGTGATGACGTTTGACAAGTCGGCCCAGCCGATTTTATATATTAAAAATTCCGAAGTGACGCTGAAAACAAAAGAGGACCGCAAGGGAAAAAGCGTGGTGAATTCTGAGCGGTTTGTAAGCTCTGACGCCCAGCGCTATGTGCAAATGTCTGCAGACGGAAGAACTGTTTTTTATGCCCAAGACAGCGCAGACAGCGCAGTTGGCTTCGATTTGTGTTACCGCAGAGTTTCGGCAATTGACGACGACAAAGACACACCGGAGGAGGCCGTGCGTATTGACGGCGGTGTGACGGAGTTTAAAATTCATCCCGAGGGGCAGTTTGTGCTGTATTTAAAAGGGACGCGGCTGTATTTTTCCAATTTAACCAGCGCACACGTTGTGGCTTCGGACGTTTCCGATTTTTATTTGAGTAAAAACAATCAGCAGATTGTATATTATAAAGACGGCGGAAAAATGTATACCTGCGGAACGGCGAAGAAGGACATGCCTGTGTTGGTTGACACAGAGATTGACAAGGTGCTTTCGGAAAAGGATGAATATGCCAAAGTTTTTTATATCAAACAGGGCGCGCTCTTTTTGAAGGAAACGGACAAGGAAGCAGTTTGCCTGGCAGAGGACGTGAAAGATGGAATTTTGCTGGGGGACTATGTGTATTTTGTGAAAGAAGAAGTGCGGCCTAAGCGGTTTCAGGAGGTATTTTATGACGACAAGGCAGCCCGGGACGCAGGGACGGAAAAGCCGTTGAAATCAGATTTTATGACGCCGGACGAAACCGAGCAACTGGTTTTCGACGAAGCCGGGTATAACGCCGCGCTGAAACGGTTTGAGGAAAAAGAGTTCCGCGAATCCATCCGAAATTATTTTTTAATAAACCCTGTGATGGAACCGACAAATGTGCTATATACCATGAAACGCAGCGGTCCGAAAGAGGTGGACGCCGGACTGACGGAAGCATCACTGGCTTATAACAGCTGCAGGCAGGCCATTGTTTATAAAAAGGAAGCCAAAGGAAATGAAAAAATCAGGTTCAGCACGGTTGAAAGTGTTGACGACGCGCTTTTAAAAATTGCGGACAAGCAGGCGGAGCAAAAGGAAAACAGCCTCTATGTGCTGATGAAAGACAAGATTCCGTTTTTGGGAATAGACCGGTTTCCCGGCGGGCAGATTGAAATTTCTTTGGACGGAAAGTTTTTATATTGCATTGAAGACGTAGGCGATGACGGCCGCGGAACCCTTGTGCGCTATACCATGAGCGCAAAAGAGCTGAAAAGCAGAAAGGAACTGCGGGAGGGCGTGACGGATTTTGCCTTAGACGGCGCGGATTCTACCATTGTGATGGTGTTTGACGGGAACAAGCTGGGACTGAGCACAGGAGATACGTATACGCACCTTTCAGACAGCTCCTGCCATTCGTTTTTCTATGTGGACGGCACCCTCTATTTCTTTGACGACTATGATTTTGCATCTGAATCGGGCAGACTGAAAACGTTCCGTGACGGAAAGATTAAGCTTGTGGACACAAGCGTGCACGAATTTGACGCAAGAAACTTAAAAACCGTAGCCTATATTAAGCATTTTAACAAGGAATTTGGCTTTGGGGATTTATACCTGAAGAGCGGCAATAAAAGAGGGAAAAAACTGGATATTTGTGTCAGAAGTATTCTGCATTGACACAATTCGGAAAACTGCCATCCAACAGAGCGCAATCAGGCGGGGTTTGGACAAGTTTTTCTTTACTTTATCTTTTATTTATGGTATAATATACGCAAAATAAAGGTAGAATTTAATTTTATTAGGAGGTAATGGGAATGAGAAGGTCGAAACGGTCTAGAGAAGAGGACTATATAGAAGAAAACGAAGAATTGGATGAAACAGAAGATTTAGAAGAATATGACGAAGGGGATTATGACGGGAACGATTACGGCGAAGAAGGCTATGACGAATCTGACGAAGAATTTGACGAAAACGGCGAACCCATTAAAAAATCCGGAAAGGGCAAAAAGGTTTTAACCGTTTCCATCATTTTGGTTGCTTTAGTGGCGCTGTTTTTTGCGTCTTCCAAGCTCACGGGCCTGTGGCTGGACTATAACCAGGAGCCGTCGAGCTATCAGAGCGACGCGCCTGACTTAGATGATGACAAGTCTCTGACTGACGATGTGGACAACGCAGAAAACTCGGCTGATAACAGCGAGGCGCCCGTTGTAAACAACGACGATTCCAAGCCGTCTTCAAAGGCGACGTCTGCGTCTACGTCAAAATCCAGCTCGAAAACAAGCTCCTCCAAGAGCACAAAGCCCAGCGCAAAGGCAAGCTCCAGCGCAAAAGCTTCGGCTTCAGCAAGCAGCAATGCATCGAAATCGCCTTCCGCTAAGCCAAGCTCTGCAGCTCCGAAATCAGAAGCGCCAAAAACTACAACGCCTGCAACCTCTACGCCGAAACCGGAAACGCCTTCTGCCAAACCGTCTTCTCCTGCCATTGTTCCCGGCAATCCGGCGGCATAAGGCATGGAACTGAAAACGAAAAGCAGCGGAGAAACGCAAAACGCTGCGAAAGAATTTGCGGCGCGGCTTCGCGCCGGCGATGTAATCCTCCTGCGCGGTGAAATGGGCGTGGGAAAAACCGTATTTACAAAAGGTCTGTGTCGGGCTTTGGGCGTAGAGGATTACGTTACAAGCCCGACATTTACTGTTGTGAACGAATATGAGGGGAAGGCCTTCCCCATTTATCACTTTGACCTTTACCGGATTGAAGACGAAGATGAGCTTTTGGAAATTGGGTTTGAGGAATATTTGCAGTCCGGCGGCGTGTGTATCATTGAATGGCCCCAGAACGGACAGCGGTATTTGCCGGAGCACAGGTATGAGGTGGAACTGAAAAAGGAAGACGGCGCAAACGACAGGACAATTGTAATTTTAAAGAGGTAACCTATGTTAATGCTGAGCATTGATTCATCATCTCAGGCGGCTACCGCCGCTGTTCTGCGAGACGGTGAGCTGTTATGTGAATATACGCAAAATCAAATGAAAACCCACTCTGTGAAAATGCTGCCCATGATTGAGCAAATGTTAATGGACGTGGAACTAAAGCTTTCAGACATTGATGTGTTTGCCTGCGGAATTGGGCCGGGGTCATTTACAGGTGTGAGAATTGGCGTGGCAACTGTGCGCGGGTTTGCAAAAACACTGAACAAAAAGGTGGTTCCTGTAAACAGTCTGGAAATTTTGGCGAACAATGTTTCCAGTTTCAGCGGAAGTGTGTTTGCGCTGTTAATGGCCCGGGAAAATGAGTGTTACGCTGCTGTTTATGAAAACGGGAAGGAAGTTGTTTCCCCCTGTGTGATGACCACCCGTGAAATTGCCGCTTTAGGAAGCAATCAGACCTGCCTTTTGGTGGGCGACGGGGCGCTGAAAAACAGGGAGTTTTTTCAAACTGCGCTGCCGGGCGCGAAAATTGCGTTTGGCCGCAGCAATGTGCTTTCCGCCGCGTCACTGGGCGAGATTGCTTTCCGAAAGAGCGCAAATGGCGCAGTTTCAGACTGTGAGGGGCTTATTCCTCTTTATCTTAGAAAATCCCAGGCGGAGCGGGAATATGACGAAAGAATAAAAACGGTGCCGTCAGGCGGAAAGGATGCGTAACATGAAAGTAGTAATTGGCTGCGACCACGGCGGCTTTGAACTGAAAGAAGTTTTATCCGCCTATTTAAAGGACAAAGGGTTTGACGTTGTTGACGTGGGAACCTATGACACCAATTCTGTGGACTATCCCGATATTGCCCAAAAGGCCTGCGAAGAGGTGACCTCCGGCAGATGTGAATGGGGCGTGTTGATTTGCGGAACGGGAATCGGCATTTCCATTGCCGCCAACAAGGTAAACGGTATTCGGTGTGCACTGGTTTCAAACGAATATTCCGCTGAAATGACCAAACGGCACAACAACGCCAACATGGTTGCCTTTGGCGGCAGAGTTACAGGCCCGGATCTGGCAAAACATATTTTAGACGCCTATGTCGGCGCCGAATTTGAGGGCGGCAGGCACGAAAAACGAATTGAAAAAATCAGCGCTTTGGAAGGGTGACAGCCTGTATGAAACAAAGACGGGACAAAACCAACTATTATTTAGACATTGCCCAGGCAGTGGCGGGCCGCGGAACGTGTCTCAGGCGCCACTATGGTGCGATTATTGTAAAAAACGACGAGATTATTTCCACCGGCTATAACGGCGCACCCCGGGGCAGAAAAAACTGCATTGACTTAAACCACTGTGTGCGGGAGGAACTGAATGTTCCCAGCGGCGAGCGGTATGAGCTGTGCCGGTCTGTTCATGCAGAAGCCAACTGCATTATCAGCGCCTCCCGGCGGGATATGCTGGGAGCGACCCTTTACCTGGCCTGCCTGGACGGAAAGACAGGAGAGCTTTTAGCGGGCACCAACAGCTGCACCATGTGTAAGCGGCAGGTGATTAACGCAGGAATTCAAACCGTAATAATCCGCGACACAAAGGATGAATTCCGCGTAATAGACGTAAATAGATGGATTGAAGACGACGATTCGCTATCCGATTAAAAAAATTTTTTAAAAACTCGGCCCGCGCCGGGTTTTTGGTTTACTAATCTTCATTTAATTGGGTATCCTATAGATGATTATAGAAAGGAGGGCATTGTTTTGGACGAGAATGAACTGATTCGCCGCAGCAAGGAAGGCGATACGGAAAGTTTTTCACAGCTTGTGCTGATTTATGAGCGCAGGATTATAAACTATGCCTTTCGAATGCTGCGCGACCAAAACGACGCGGAAGACGCGGCCCAGGAAGCCTTTTTAAGAGCCTACCGAAAGCTGGACTCTTTTAACGGCGACGCGGCATTTTCTACCTGGCTTTATACGATTTTAAACAACATTTGTTTAGATATTTTAAGAAAGAGAAAGCGCAGCGGCGAACATGCCCAGGTGAGCATTAATCAAAGCAGCGCAGATGACGATGAATATGAAATTCAGATAGAGGACTCCTCTCCCGGTCCCTACGACAGCTACCGCAAAAAGGCGGCCATGAAAGCGCTGGAGGCGGCAATTGAAAAGCTATCCGACGAGCACAAAGCGGTAATTGTCATGCGGGACATTCATGGGTTGGAATATGACGAAATTGCAAAAGTGACGGGAACCTCATTGGGAACGGTGAAATCCCGCATCAGCCGGGCAAGAATTGCCCTCAGAAAAATTTTGGAAGAAGACAGGGAACTTTTCACTTAAAATTTCGTCTTATTCTATAGAAGAAAGGAGAGAAGCACATATGGCAAAATCGGAATGCACGAACATATTAAATTTAATACCGCTTTATATTGACAACATGCTTTCCGACGAAGAGAATGACATCGTGTGTGAACATATAAAAGAATGCGCGTCCTGCAGGGGCGAATATGAATTTTTAAAATCTATCATGGCAGGCGCCGAAAGCCTTCCTGAAATAGAAGTTCCGAAAGATTTTCACGAAACTCTGATGAACAAGGTTCGGGCAGAGGCAAAAGGCCAAAAACTGCACAGGCACAAATTTTCGGGCTGGCGTTCTTTTGCCGGAATTGCCGCGGCTGCCGCGGTGGTTGCCGTTTCAATCGTATCGTACATCAATCTTGAGGGGAACGGAAATTCTGTGAACCCTGATGAATTTATTCCGTCAACATATCCTTCTGAAGCGCCGGGTCAGCCGAATTCTGACCAGGGCACAGACGTTGTGCTGCCGGGCGTGGACGCGGAGGACAAAAGCGAACATACACAGTCACCTGAATCGGACGAAAGCGGGAACGCGGCGCAGCCTTCAGCTAAGGCTCAGCCCTCTGCCAAGGCGCAGCCTTCGGCTTCAGCACAGACACCATCTGGTGCAAAAACAGGCAATAACAACCAGAGCGGCCAGACACCTGCCGCGGCGGACAAAAATACCGTAAAACCAGACAACTCCCCATCGGCACAGCCACCGGCGGCGGATAACCGGAGCAATGGGGGAACGGCGCCGGAAACGCCTGTACCGGCTGATGTGAACGGCAGCGACGTTTCTGCCTTTAAAACAGACAATGACGTAGACGAAGCTGCTGAACCCAATGTTGTGTCTGACAGCGCTGGACAGGAGGCAAAATCCGGCGGCGGAGGAAGCTCTAAAGGAAGCTTAGGAGCAGATCCTGCGGCAAACGGGGCCACGGCTGAGCGCGCGGCAAGATTCCGCGTGATTAACGTGACCGTTTCTGAGGAGGAATTCAGCAGGGCAAAAGAAATTTTGTCGGGCTATCAAAAAGACAAAACCGGCTACCGCATGGAGCAGGACGCAGACAACGTGCTTTCCAAGCTGGAAAAACTGGAGGGTTTTTCTGCCAAGGCGGATTTATCTGCTGACGCAGACAGCGACTACATTGTGTTAAAAGGTGAATAAATAAAAATAATAAATTGTAAATTATGAACTGTACCAGCAAGGCTATTAAAAGACGTATTTGGCTTAGGAATGTTCTATAGAATTTCCGTCTTAACAAAAGACGGTGTAATGTCATAGTCTTGAATCAAAGGGGAAAATACGCTTGCGATATATTGAAATGGTCACTGTGGAGTTGTAACTCTGCAGTGACCGTTTCTTTTTTTGAGCGTTATATATTCATGCTATAGCTACTAAGTTGCATGTATTTTTTACTTTTGGATATAATTTTTTATAGTGCTGATTCTAATCTGTCTTTTATTATTCCGGTTTGCGCTTGTTTTTATTAATGAGACCAATGATTAGCCCGCCTAACAGCCCTGCTACGACGCAAATAATCATTCCCCTGAGGAAGTTCCCGAACAACAGGTTTCCTGCAGAAAAGCCAGCGGCAACGCCAAACGCAAAACCAATGCCGATAAAGCCGCCAAGCGACAGGCGCTTCACATCTTCATACTCCACTTTTTCTGTATCTTTTGTAACAATTTTATTTTTTTCTTCCATTTTAACCAAATCCTTTCCGTAACAAATAATGCTTGCGCAGCAAAGACTTTCTGTACATATTATATCATGCTTTCTTGAAAAATGCAAATTTTAGTTGGTTTTTGGTTTGCAGTAATAGTTTCCGGTTTCCAGCGCGCGGATAATTGTGTCTGCATAGACAATATGCCCCTCGGCGGAAGGGTGAATTTCGTCATACAAATATCCCTCCGAAACAGCGTCGCTTCCATTTAAATGGGTTCGCAAAGCGCCGGACAGGTCAATCTGCGGAATGGAAAACTCCTCTGCAACCAGGCTGTAATACCGCGACAAATTGGTGTAGCCCCGGTCGGCGGCATATAGAAAGATAATATACGGAATTTTTTCGCCTGCACAAAGTAAATTCACCATTTTGCGCAATTCGCTGCGCATGTCTAACCCGCCGTCATCGGCGGAAAAATCAATGAAAACCACATCCTGCCGGGCCGCTACATCTGCCGTCCGCAAAAGCCCATCTGCCGTGGTGCTGCCGTCCTTTGCAGATTGGACAAGTTGGATGGTTTTGTTGTAATAGGTATCTTGAAAATATTCCGAAATAAAGGCGCTGTAAGAGGCGGTTTCAGGCGCATACAGTCCCTTTCCGCACATGGGGGAGCCGCCCAGGAATGCAACGGTAATTTGCTCCTGCCCATCAAAGGGAGTGTTGTTTTTTGGAAACGACAACGCCGTTTTGCTGTCGCAGCAGGGCAGCATGGATGAGAAGCTTTCAACGGCAAACAGCTTTACCTTTGCTGCGCCGTCTAAAGGTGCAGCACCGTGCAGCACATTTGCGGCCGTCTGCGTCTCAACAGGGATATAAACCGTTTTTAAAAGCTGATTTTCCGAACTGTAAAACGCCAGGCAGGCATCAACTTTGGGCTGTGTAAAATTCGGCGCAAAAACAGACTCGATTTCATATTCTGTATCAGCCCCCTTTAAGGATAGGCTGGGGAGCACTTTTCCCGCTACAATTTGCTCAAATTGAACGCGATAGACCGCGCCGGTTTCGCCAGCCTTGCTTTTCGGAATAATTTCTATTCCCGGCCGGCTTCCTAAAAGCATGTCGGGAATTCTTAATAACGTTTTGCTGTCCCCTTTACAATAGGTCATGCCAATTACGGCATAATTTCCATTTTCGTCCCCTGAAAGGAACTTTAAGATGGAGTTTCCCTCCTCTACTCCGTCGTTAACAGTTTTAAAGTCGTAATAGATCGTAAAATAATTGCCCACGTAAAGGGAGGCGCCGGTGTCTTCCGCGTGGAGGTTGTCAATTTTAATTTCGTCGTCTAATTTATTCAATCTCTGAATTTGAATGTCTGCCAAGCGAAAATCCGCCGGCCCGGACGCGGCAATTTTAAATTTCGGCAGGCGATAGTGGTCGCCTTCATAATCCCATCGGTAAACACATTCATATTTTTTCCACTCGTCTGTCAATTGCATATTCTGGGACATTGGCGGTACTTCGTCGGCGTTTGACGAAACCCAGCCGCTGCCGTTATAAAACTGATAGTTCCAGGCGGTGGGCATCTCCTGGCTTTCGTAACCGTCTGTGGAGTTCATGCGGGCAAAATAATCGTCATAAACCAGCGTTTCGCCGCTGTTTACATTTAATTCGGTGTATTTATGGGTAAACAGCGGGCCCTGATACATATAATATGTATTGCCGCCGGTTTCACCTGTCAGGCTGCCATAGCCGAAGCGTCCCTCGGTGTTGATTTCGGTAACGTCGCTGTTTCGAACCGGGCCGGTTATGCTTCTGTCAAACATGGGGGAAAGGCTTTGACCCACGCTGTCCGGCGAGTCGGCCCTGGCCCAGAAAGAAATTTTATAATAGGTTTTGTTTTGCACCTCAACG
>ERZ773225.2932-NODE-2932-length-16209-cov-4.592485_pt1 | contig 16209 bp, 30 predicted proteins | sample MGYA00580993_ERZ773225 | MGnify/ENA primary metagenome ERZ773225 (study PRJEB29015, sample SAMEA2737748) | human gut metagenome | biome: human gut; feature: human-associated habitat; material: faeces | place: China | collected 2012 ... | reverse complement strand
TTCGTATGTATCAATCCTCCTTATGTATATTCTCCAAAAGAAATCGAAATTTACTGCGATTTTTTATTCTTCAAATGAAGCAGTTGCACGAATATTGAGCCTTCTGTTATAAAAATATCCCTCTACTTCTCTTCGAACAATATCATCAACTGCTTTGGTTAAAGCTCTATCAACTCTATCCATAATCATTTGTTCAAAATCAACACCCTTGATTTTACTTTCAATCGCTTGAATTACTTTATCATCTATATCTTTCAATACCAGTTCTTTAAGTTCCTCTTTACTTAAACCAGCTTCACATAACATTTGTCTTGCTTCTTGTCTTAAAGCAATTTCTTCTATTCTCACTTTTTCACCTCCCATGGAAACCGATACTTCTTCTTAATCATGGATATCAAGCACTGTAATAAATCCATCCATATTATCTGTTATAGCCTGTTTATATTTTTCATCGAATTTTTCATCTTTGATAATATCTTTACCATTCCATGAATCTCTTGCAATAGCTGAACCATCAGGAAGAATACATATGTAACATCCAAGCTTGCCAATATTTAAAACATCACTTTGCTTTGCTCCATCAACAAGAATATATCCATCGCCAAAACCCATATTCATGAACCAATCTTCCTCATGATACATCCATTCAGGTGTAATATTCTCTTTTAATGTTGATAAAAGACTTGACCAAAACAATCTGCCGTTTCTATCTTGTCTGTCATAGTAGCCCCAATTATAATATTCTCTGTTTGCAGATCCTTCTTCATCTACTTTTAGTTTTAATTCAGCCTTATACCTGCCACCAATTCGGTAGTAATCCCATGTAAAAACTGGATAATCAATCTGTTCGTCTTCTTCATCTGAGCCATATACAAGTTCTGAATTGTATGGCTTCATAATTGCTGCAATTTTATTCTCACTTGGTAATTCTTTTGTGAGTAAATGAACGCAATAATGCATTTAATTTTACCTCCTACTCTTATATTCTCCTTTTAAATTTCCGCAAGGAAAACCGATATGCCAAGTCTACTCTTCCTCATCAAAACCACAGATTTTACTAATATCTTCGAGGAAATCTTTTTCGTCAGGAAGACTACTAAGACTATATTCTGTAACAAATTTAACAGGATAATATTCTTTGGGATTTTCTCGATACTCTTTCTCTGCAATTGGTGTTAAAAAATAAAACCTTTCAGATTCATCTAGTGGCTCTTTATTAAAACCTTTGTATACTTCATAAGTATTCTTATCCAAATCAATAACATAAGCCCACTCACAGAAAAGGCTATCTGCTGCAAAGTTTAATGAGTTTTTCAACTTTGTTTTATTCTTAAACATAATTAACTTTAAAATATCTCCACCTGTATCTCTTGATAATTCTGGATAAAACTTCTGCCAAGGAAATCTTGGATTATCCTTCATTGCTTCATCAATATTTTTATTTATCTCATCAAAATCTTCCTTAGACAAATATGTACAATCATTCACTGAATTTCTTAATTCGTTAATATTTATTCCTTTAAGATATTCAAGCAATTGTACGCCTAAACCTTCAGGATACCCATCCCACTGTCCATACTGTGCAACTTTATATTCGCCATTACTATGTACAATTGTTAAATTTCGTGTTCCCATTTGTACCTCCTATTCTTATATTCTCTGTAAAAATTTCCGCAAGAATCGAATCTTTACTTCGATTCTTCCTCTTTCTTAAACCTATTGAATACTTTGTTATGAATATAATTTTTAATATCTACATAACATTCAGAACACAAATCTCGTACTTCCACCTTTTTTTTATCATATTGTCCTCTGTCAACGAAATCTGATGGGAATACATCAAATGTATCATCCTTAATTTCAAAACAATCTTCACAATACTTACCACAAACATCACATTTGTATGCTCTCATCTACTCACCTCACAAATACTTATTCTCTTATTGGCTCAACCCTATATCGTTCATTCCAATCTGCTCTCTTCTTTAATAATGGAATCCAAGGACAGTGTAGGTTTTCAGATTCAGTTCCTATCAAGTCATCTTGATCGCAACCAAGATATTCTTCATGACCACAATTAGGACAAGTTACTCCATATTCAGGAACTTTATATTTAGAACTACAATAGTTAGGAAATATCATCTGAACATTCCAATCATCCTTTGATTCAACTTCATATACACAGTTGCAGCATCTACATACAAACTGAATATTTTTACCGAAATAATTACCTGCTACAATCTTCATATTCACTCCAATCAATTTCTACATACTGCTTATAATATGGATAATATGTAATAGCTCCTGTCTGATCTTTACACCAGGTATCTAACAAATTTTGCAGACCACCAATATCACACTGTTCATAAGCATCTTCATGTAACTCTTCGCAAGCATTGTCAACTACATTATCAGCATCAATATGAATCTTCTCCACGCTGCACACCCATAATCTCTCAGGTCTGCCATCATTATTAAATTCTTCATCTGTATAACGCCCAAAATAATCGTCAAAGAAATCATCAACAGTATCGTAATACTCATCAAACTCTTCACAGTAAAGCATTGTGTCTACATCTTTTTCGTCAACTGGAACTGCTTTAGAAACTTTCTCATTCCACTTCTTTATTCTCTCCTCTTCATCGGCTTTCTTCTGTCCTTCGCAGCCGCAATGCATATACGCTTGATTTACATAGGGTTGTCCACAATAAGGACATAATATCTGTACACCATTAAAACAACTTCCACAAAACGAAAGTGCTTGATGTTTATATGGGAAGGGTTCTCGTTTCGCAGCTTCGGACTTGTCACCTTTGATTCCATAAATATTGTTTTCAATGATCATACCAAGACCATTACAGACAGGACAGATTCTTTCATGTTCTGTCAGATCCTTGATAAGAATTTTAGGAAAAGATTTCTGAATTGCTTCATGAAGATTTACTTCTTCTCTACGTGTTAAATTATCCATAATGTTATTCTCCACTATTCCTGTTCAATCTATCAATTTTATCTTTTTCGCTATCAGCTCTATTGAATGGAATAACTCTTCCATCCTCAATGCAAGTAATCATTACGACATTTGCTTTATTGTCTATTGCGTCAAATTGTTCTTTGTGAACTCTAACTGTTCTTATTGAACTAAAATCTACTGTAAAAGACATATAATACCTCCAATCTTCACAAGAAAGAAAAATTTCTTGCTATGATTCAAACTGATAATTTTTGTTACTTACAAATTTGTCAATTTTTCCATCTTTGAAAAATACAAATTCTGCATAAAAATCATCTGTATTTTCTGACATTGCACATGAAACATACTCATCAGATTCTTCATCATATTTTTCAAACCATCTCTCAACGCCATCATCAACTGTTGTATTTTTAAAAACAAAATATGGAAATTCATTTTCGTCAATTGACAAAATATCATTTGCTATTTCGGTAAATCTTTCAATAATATGTTCTCTTTTTAAAACTGGGATATTATCTTCTTCTGATACATCATAAGTATCATTTTGTTTTAAGAATTGCATAATAGAATTTGAAATAATCTGTTTATCACAAGTATGAAAAATCTGTTGATTTGACATCTCCCAACAAACCCTATCAGGTGTGTTATCGCACTCATTAATGAATTTGTTAGTTCTTGTCCATACATCGTTTCCGTCCATTCCAATAATTCCCTTTTTAAAACCAAATGGTGTTTGAATGTAATCATGAATATATTTATCTGGTAAGACGCCCCAAATTATAGGAGAAAACAACCATGAGTTTTTATATTCAAATATTTCTTCTCCTGTATAATCTTTTCTTATTCCATAAATACTACTACTGCTCATTTATTCTCTCCTTTAAATCAAAATCCACCTCGAAGACCACTCCAATCAGTATTACATCTGCTAAATTCTTCATGCTCTGCTTTCGTAATAGCCTCGTTCACGAAGTTCTTTTTCAAAATATTCTACAAATGCCCAATTACAATCTATGCCATCTCCATCCGTAGAACATTCATTTCCACATTCTTCACAAATGTTACAATCATATCCATAAGGATAATTTTTATTAACTATCGGAGATGTTCTGACAATATCTGCAATTAGCCACAAAATATCATGACGCCAAGGAATTGTATCAAGAATAAAACATTTTGGATTTTCTATATTATCTTGGTTCAACGCCTTATTTATAATTGATAATTTGTACTCTAAATTTTCTTTTTCTTTTAATAATTGTTTCTTTGTCATTATATCCTCTAACCTCACTTGAAAGAAAAATCCTAATTTAAAATCTCCTTTATATGTAATATTTTTATATTTTGAGGTTCTAAAAGCCTTATTTTTCAAGGCTTTCGTAACCTCTCAATTTGTTATTCTCTACTTTTTATTCATATTCTTTACAAATTCACGATACTTCCTTGTATATTCGTAAGAATCTCCAAAAATATTATTAACAGCCTTATAAAGTTTTGGTTCATATTTTTGAATAATTTCAAGCTCATTCTCAAAATCTCTTCCAAATGGACAACCTGCACAACCTGTTCTTGGTAAGGCATAAACAACATAGCAATCTGAATGCTCAACATTATAAACCTTTTCATAATCAATTTTGTCAGAATCTTTATACCAAAATAGAGGTCTATAATTATCGCATCCATCATCGCCTTCGTTAAAACAAGACTTATAGGATGTGGCTCTAACACCACCTTCTGCTCTTCGCACACCAACTATGTTTAATTCATATGTATTTTCTTTTATCAATTTATGAGAAACATCCTTTTTTGCATATTGACAACATTTTGATGAGATTTTAAATGTTGGTGGATTTTCAATAATAAACTCTTTGAGCCATTTATTGTTTGCAATATTAAAAGCATTCGATTTCTTTAAATTACACCACCACAGTAAAGCAGCTTTACATTTAGGATATTCCTTATATAATTCATCAAACGATTTATCTTCCCATTTAAAACCATGTCTTTGAAGTCTATCTATGTATTCAGCAGCTTGTTTGTTTATAAACGGTTGACCATATTGTTTACATGATAACGGAATAGGTTTAATTGCCTTATATGGTTTTATCTTTATATTATATTTATTTTCCAAATATTTTAGATGCTCTTTGGTCGCTTGATATTCAAGACCAGTATCAAACCAAACATAATCAACTTTATTGTCTTTATCGCATCGCCATACAATATCAAGCATCACGTCACTATCTGATCCACCTGAAATCGAGCAAACTATCTTTTTATATTTGTGGCTGTTAATTTTTGACCACGCTCTTATTAAATTGTCTCCTATTATTGAGTTTACAGGACAATCCTGTAATAATTCTTCAATTGTATTAGCTTTCTGTACCAATATGTACTTTCCTCACTGAAATTTATTTCATTTCAATGAGGTAAAGCCATACTTAGTGAGTGTCTTTTTACGTCACTATCACATTACTTTTTCGATTCATATAAACCAATGATCCGTTTTATGAATCATTGTGACAACCTTTGCTAATCAAAGGCATTAAATACATATGGTGAAAAGCTAACCAAGTGGTAGCACAGCCTCACAGATTCGTTCAATACTGTTGACTTCACATTTTGTCATTTTATGATTTGGATTATCTTTGTTATAATCTCGAATAAACATATCTATCCAAAAATCTACATACTCATCATCTGACTCCGAATCCATTACAGTATATCTATCAACTGTCTTGTAATTTCCTTTTTCTGTCACATAAGACAAATTTATTTTATAAACTGGTAGGGTAATTTTTGTTTTTAAGAAATTTTTAGGATGAATTCTTTTTAATTTTTGTTTCAAATCTTCATCAAAAATTTCAAATGTATCAATTCCAGTCCTCAATGAGCAATTTTCAAAAAAATCACTTGGATGCACTACTTTTCACCACCTTTCTTATATTTTATTCTCTTATTTACTGGGATTCCCATAGCCGAATGGCTTAGATATGATTAAAAATTTTCAAAAGAAAGATTGGTTTACTTTGACTCTTTATTTTCACATGTAATAACTGTCCCATTAGTTTTTAATGGTGTTCCTGTCGTTATTTCTCTAGGAATCATCTGGTCATTATTGCCACCACAATACACAATATTGTCTCTCCAATTCCACGGAGTTGTTGTAATGGTAGTTTTATTTGAATTCCCATCTGAATATCCTGCTTGATACACTTCATCCAAAATCTCTTTTAACCTATCTTTCGTAATCACGACACTATTATTATCGTTTTCACATTCCTTAAAATCAAAATATACTATTGGCTTCATAATTACTCCTTTCCTAAATCATTAAATTCTCTACCTTTAATGATATTCTGAATACCTACTTTACATTTTTCTAAAGCAAAAGCATATGCATTATTATAAATAAGTTTGTCGTGTTCTGCCGTTGGGTTATCGTATACACTATCAATAGCTTCATCAATACCATCTATAAACCTGCAAAGTCTTTCAATAATTGTTGAATCTTCATATATATTGTAACCTGTTGGTTTTGATATGCTTTCTAAATACTTATCAATAGCTTCGTTCTCTTCTTTTGTTGCTTCTCTCATAGAATGTTCAAAAGCTCTCAATTCATCTTTACCAAGCCATTTGATCCATGCACCGCAATCATCACAATAAAGTCCTATATTATTACCTTTTACTTCTGTATGTAATGAAATACTTCCACATTTCTTACAACAATTTTGATACATATTTTCACCTCCAATGTATTATTCTCTTAAAATCCAAGGATATGTTGCTTTCCTATGAAATAACTAATTACAATATTTCTCAATACCTTGTGTCATAATATCTCTTAATTCATCTTCCTCATATGTAGAGCCAAACTGTGACCAACTACAACTATATTCTGTATCATTGTGTATTAACGCAAGTTTAAATACACTGCTACCATAATTCTTATATGCATCTAATTTGATAGCTTTAATATGAGGAATTTCTAAACGCCAATTATGCTTTTTATATTCAAACTGAATATAAGTAGCTTGACCAAAATTATAGTCAATGAATTTAATATCATTCATGTACTCAACATCAAGAAGCTCTTTTATATAATTAATATACCAATCATATGTTTCCTTTTCTTTATACTTCTTTCTCTTATCAAGCTTGTTACCATCTGTATCCTGATTCTTTGATAACATATTTAACCATTCTCTACACGTTTTAAGCGTAGAAGGTTGATCAAGCAGCATATACTGAATATTCTCTTTATAAATGTGAAGTGCCTGTTGTTCAATAAGGTCATATTCATTTTTCATGTCATCCAATGCTTGTTTCTTTGCTGACAATCTTCTTTCTGCTTGTGCAAATTTATTTAATGAACCCATTTCATATTCGCCATTATAGTTGTATGTGTTATTTTTATATGCCAAAGACATTAATCGCTCACCTCATTTATCTTTCTTAGTTCATAAAATCATTGATTTTATCCTTGCTTTAATATTCTCTCTTTTATTGCGGAATTATTATCTCAAAAATATACATATCCACACTACAATTGCGCTAATTAACCAAAACACTCTCGCAAAATTCTGTACTTTTTTAGATGGTTCAATCTGTAGTCCTAAAAAGAATATCATTGCGAAATAAGCTAATATGTTTACAAAATCTACTGGTGTCAAAATACTCACTATTATTCCTCCTTTAAATATTCATAAGAAACCTGAATTTACTGTCACTTGCTAATTAACATATTTTTTAATTCTTGCTCTCTATCAAAAACTAACTGACTATATCCTTTAAACCCAAGATCCTTTTCCAATTGTTCTATAATTGGATTTTCTACTACTTCGTAAATATGTTCTATTTCGAATGCTTCTAGTTCATCTTTATAAACAATTCCATTTGCTAATGGAAATAAATCTACATAAACCCTTTTTCTCCAAAATGTTTTATATCCTATAAAGTCTTCAATGTATCCACTTCGTTTAATCAATTCAGAAAATACAGTATCTTTATTTCTAAATTCTTCTACTCTATTTTCAGGCAGTTCCCCATATAAATAGACATATCTACCACCAATACTATCTGCGTATTTCCATATTCCATTTATTTTTAAGTGCAAATATATTTTATGAATATAAACGGCTTTCATTTGCCATCTCCTTTACTTGCAATTTCCAAGTCCAACTTTATAATCATCTTTCACATCAATAGTTACTTCTCTCTGAAATTTTCCTTCCTTATCATAGAGGGATAAATAATATCTGTTACCACGCTGCTCTAAAACGACATCTTCATTCTCGAATAGTTCAACTCGTTTCTGTTTCTGTACTGGTTCATTCTCTACCTTCAAGTTATTTAATGCGTCTTTTGAACCTACAAAGACTGGTGATTTTAATTCTTCAAGAATACAGCTAATATCAGCATCAAGTTCACCATATTCATCCATATGTTTGTCAATTGCTTCGATTACATCACTTTCAAACAATAATCTGTTCTCCATTTTAATATTCTCCTTTCCACTCACCTAATTCATAGAAGTCGTTTATCTGGTCATCTAACTTTCTAACCTGTTTTCTCAACTCACTCTCTTCTTTTTTACTATCTGTTTTCTGACATTTCTTCCACAATTCCTCACGCTGCTTAGATAATTCATTATACTTATCAGATACATCTATCTCATCTACGACTGAAATCTCAATCTTCTCTCCGCAGTGAGGGCATAACTGAATTGGATAATTGTCTGTCTGCTCATACTCATCACCCCAAGAGTTAAATGTTTCTGTGTATGAATTACAAAATTGAGGAATTATAGTATCATCTGAATCTCTTACTACTAATCCAAAAGTATCGTTGCATACCAAATCTTCACCTGTAAATACAATAGCTTTATCATTCTGAATTTCATCACAGCAATAAGTGAATGGCTTATGCTTATATGCACAAGTATCATTGAATTTTAATTTGATTAATTCTATTTTCATATCTTTATCCTTCTAAACATCTTCCACATAAACAGTAATACAACTTCCAATCTCACCACTCACTTTTGGGAATACCATTGTAATACTATCTATGTAATATTCTTCTCCGTCTGTATCAATGACATCATTAGTATTGATTATTAATGGAATTTCGTTCTTTCTCATATAATCTAGCGTCTTAAAAACTTCTGATATATTCTCTACTTCTGTATATCCAAGAAGTTTATAATCATCATATCTGTCGCTAAAACCAACAATTCTTATATGCAAGTTCTATACCTCCTTATATTTAGTTATTCTCTCTTTTTTATTTTGGAAAACCGTGTGTAGAAATGCTCTTAGACAAAATTAACAGGAAATGCTTCTTTAATTAGACTTTTTATTTTCATTTTTATGTTGTAGATATTCAAGAAACTCCTCAATCATATCTCTATCATCATCAGACATAACCTTTTCTGGTTTCTTAGTCTCAGATAGTCTCTCCATTAATTTTTCAATTTTTGAATTGGTATCATCATTTGATAAATTAACAATTGTTCTAAAAATGGTACATAATTCATCTGTTCCATCTAAATAATTACGCCATATTTTATCTGCTGTTTCCTTATCTGTTGCAGATTTTAAATTTTCATAACTCCAAGCCATTCCCTGTGCTATACCTAATTCATAAGCTTTATACATTGGTGTCTCTTTTGAAATATCTTCCCATTTTTTCGCAATATAATTACTTACCTTATATTTACTCATGCTCTTATTCTCCCATCTGATTTACAATACTCTGTAACTTGTCAATAAATATCTGAGCGTCCTTTTTATGTTTAAGCTGCTTAATATCAGCAGGTACAAAAGCCAATATTGCTTCACCAAAAACTTTATTGTCAGCGTATAAGTTCATAAACTGGCACATAGTCTCGACATCAATCCAATCTAAATCTGGTTGAAAACAAATCACATCATCCTTATGTGGATGTAGTTTTCTAACCTTAATAAGTGTCTGCTTAAATAATTTCTTTTTCTGTCTCTTATTCATACTGTTATTCTCCTAATTGCTCATTCTATCTTTGTCATATTCATACATTGAACAACCTTCACAGTGTAAATCTTGTTCTTTGCAATTTTCACAGTCAAGACATCCACCATAAATACCACCATTTTCATTCATCTTACATGTATTACATTTACAAGTTTCACACGATGTATCCAATCAATCACCTCCTCAAAAGAAACGTGGTTTTCATTGCTTTTTCAACCTCTGAAAGCCTTGATTTTAGGGCATTTCAGAGATTGAAATTTTTAATTTTCACTTATATATAAGAATTTTGGGCTAAACGGACTTGATTTTTCTGTCAAATCGTTTATTATAAAAATCTTGTACAGTTACACACCCCTCTTGACGATTAGATGTAAACAACTGATTACATTTACAGCAATCAACACCACATTTTAAAATCTCAGAATCTATTTGTTCTTTGGTATAACCAATTCCATATTTATGTAACATTGCAGTATTGTTAAAATCTGTACTCTTGTGTATTAAAGAGTCTCCACAACAACATTTTGATGTACCTAACTGATGCAAGTCGTTATCCGCAATGCTATACGAAATATTATTCTCTTGTAACTTCTTAATAAAAGGTTTATATATTTCAAGTCGTATCTCAGGTTTTAAATTTAATAGCCCCATTTGAGTAAAGTCTGATGACTTTAACCCTGTTAGCTCAAGTAAATATTTTTTGTGTTCCTTGTTTTGTGGGACAAGTTTAAGACCTTCAATAGTGAAATGGTCAGCATCTTTAAATTTTTCTACTATGTCTAATGTGGAAATTTTAGGAATGAACGGTTGGATTCTGATACCTACTTTGAATCCTCGCTCCTTTAAAGATTTATAGAATTTATATCTTTCTTCAATAGATGGGACATTTGGTTCAACATCTATACGATTATCAATATTTGTAACAGATAATTGAAATGTATGTAAATCTGGTCTTATATCACAATCATATGTTGTATCTGATTTTGTACTAAAAAGTATATGTATACCATATTTATTTGTTACATCAAGTAATTGTTTTGTAATCTGAAATTTTTTCTCTGCTGGTTGAAACGGATCACTCATACCACCACAATGCCAATCATAACCTTTGGAAATTAATACATCTAAGAAATTTTCAGGTTTTACATCACCTTTATTGAATATTTTATCAAGTTTTCTTTCAACTGATTTTATATTTCCTACCTGCAACTGTTTCTCAAACTCCATAATTTTTCTATAATTTGAAAAACAATATTTACATCCAAAACTGCATGTTTTATAAGTATCTACTCTTATTGGCAATCCACAAATAGCGAATTTACTACTCACATTAAGAGGATTAAAAGTTTTATTTTCTATGATTTTGTACCTAAGTGCTGCGCAGCTTACCCATGGTACTCTTGTCCTTTCCTTAATTTGTAATTACATTGTTATATTCTCTGTTACTTAGTAAATAATGAATGTTGTTTTTTCTTTAATTCATCAATTTCACTTTGAATCCTTTTATATTCCTCAACTTTATTTATTTTATGTCCTATTGGTTTTTTACTCCATTCACGAATAATACCACCTGTTAGAAAACAACCGTTATATAAATAAAGAACTTTATTTTTCTTAGTTGTCCATTGAGAACAACTAACTATCTCCAAATACGAACTTTTAATTTGCAAATATCCGTGACTATTTTTAAATATTTCATGAACGCCAAAAGGTTTTTCTACCATATAAGGATCATTTTTTATACTTAATATAGCGCGAGTATCATAATATATATTTAATAATGGTTCTATCCTTACATAACAATATGTTTCATTTGTATCTGATTCATTTCCATATCTCAATTTAATACCTCCATAGGAAACCAAAATTTCATCTTAGTTTTGGCAAATTCTTTAATCTCTTATGACTCAAAACATTTATTGTATCTTCAATACCTTGATAATAAGCAGACTTCATATCTGGATTATCATAATCTTTTGCTTTATCAAAAACTTCTTTTATGTATTTCTCTTCATCTTTCTTATCTATAGATAAATGCTTGATTTTATCAATACAATCATCACAGATATCCAATCTGTTAAATAGTTTATTCCAAATTCGACAGCCATTAATATATCTTTTGGCAATTCCTGTAATATCAAATTCAAAACTAGGAATTCTATTTCCACAAATATCACATACTCGATAATTTATTTTTGACATCAAATCACCTCTTGTAATGGACACCATTCAGGTTTATTCTGACAATATCCATCTTTACAATCAATCATTCTGCATAGAGTGTTATCGTCTGGTTCATCCATTACTTCACAACAAGCCTCGATACCTTCATTAATTTCTCTACAGAATCTACAATCAAGACATGTTTCAGGCATATCAAAAATCAACGCTACTTTACTCATATTCTCTCCTTTAATCTGTTAATATCAAATGTACATACTGCTCTATATGTCTACCAAATTCTTCTTCTAAATCATGACCACCAATAATCAAGTCATCAATATTAAATCCAGTAATAGTCCATTCTGAATACCCTACATAATGTCCTTGAGTTAATAAATTGCCAGTTACCATATAGCTCTCAAAATTCATCTGTGCTTCTTCTAATGTACACACTTCATCTGAAAACCAACATCTTAAGTTTGCATTTTCAATTGTTGTAATCTTTCTTCCAAGTCCTTCATCAACTTTCATATAATTAAAATAGTCCATAATTATTTCTGCAAGGCTTGAATACTGCCAACTATGAGATTCTTCAGTTCTTTCCTGCGAAATCCCCAAATTACACTCATCATCATATCCAAGCCAGCCCTGTAAAATTAATTCCATTTCTGCCTCCTAACTCCAAAGAAACTTCGGATTCTTGCGCTTACTTTTTATCTGTAATCTCAAATGGTACAATTGACTCTGGAATATAATTAACCTCATACTTGTACTTATTCACTTCAGCACCACCTAAATCCTCAATGACATACATCGTATCTTCATTTAGTCCAATAATATGTCTCTTATATGTACCATCTTCCATCTCTACAACAAGCGTCACCTGATCATTTGTCGCATCCTCTCTACTAAATGCACCAATCATTTCAAACTCAACCTTATCGGTACGAGTGTTAATTACTGCAAATCTTCTAAGAACATTAAAGTTCTCAGCTTCCTGTTTCATATTGTATGTAACCTTTTTTGATTCTGTTTCAAAAGCACACCCAGTTAATGATGTTGCTACCATTCCAACGGCTAACATTACTACTAAAATTTTCTTTTTCATATAATTTACTCCTTACTATCTCAAAATCTTACTTAATCTCTTCATAACTTCTTCGCAAAATCTGTACAAACAAGTCTTCTTAAATGCTATTCTCAAATCATCAACAGCTTATCTATATTGCTGACGTAATTCGTTGTCTATCATACTATTCCTTCTTCTCAATAATAGTTACAGTACCCTCAAACACTCCAAAATTTGATGACTGTTGAAATGTATGTGTCTCCGCAATGTCGTCATCTGTCATAGGTCTTGTAAGATACCATAACGAATCATCTTTCCATGTAATCTCTTCAAGTTTCTGGTTTGGTTCAAGCTCAATTGTTGTTGATCCACCAAAATCTTTTGTAACAGACTGGCATCCAGTTATTCCAAAACATAATGTCAATCCTAATACGACCGCTAAAATTTTCTTCTTCATATGGTTTATTCCTCCTATCATCTAAATTTTTTCGTAAGTCTTTTCAAAAATATCTGGCTTACAAGGATATACTTCACCATTGACACCTAAAATTATGTAATCACCATATTCCGATTTCATTGTTCCCTCCAATGTTTTGATATGACATGTACCGTCTTCATGAATTACAATAGTATTATTTGATACTCTATCCATAAACCAATCTGGCAAAGAATCTTCAATCATATATCTAACTGCTTCGATCACTACTGGTTTCTTTCTGTATTTCATGTTGCTTACCTCCTGTTGTTTTATTCTCCTTTAAACTTGATGCCATTGCTTTTTATTGTACTTAATTAAGATATTATTCAAATCGTCTATAATGTCATCACATATTGCAATTTTCCCACGCAGATATCCTTTATCCCAGAATCCATACTCTGATAGTTCACTATCATCTGACATCTGAGAAAGCTGCTTCTCATACCTTAGTTTTCTTTTTTCATATTTTTCAATTAATCCCATTTAAACCTCCAAGGAAATCCAATTTCTTATGCGCAGTTACCCAAAATATTAAGCACCTTTTCTTCGCATTCATCTTCGTTCATATCTGCAATCAAAGATACTTCCTTCATTAATTGCTTAAAATTTGCCATAATAAATTGATAATCTTTGACATCTAAGTTTTCGTTTATATCTTCTCTCAAGTGATTCTTATTAAGAATACTTCTGTCAATATATACCTTTTTATTTAAACTATCTTTCAGCGCAACAATATCCGACTCCACTAATTCTTCGTCTACATTAAGTACTTCAATTGCTATGGATTTTGTTACCATTAAATCACCAATGGAAAATACATTATGGTCAAATCCAAGTATCCTGCTAATCATATCAAATAACATCATTGCTCTGCTTTCCTGATTGGAGAGTTTCGTATCAGATAAATAACCTTTTACTACAACATCTTCCTTTAATTCAGAAATATGTAAAACATTATCTGATTCCTTCATTGTTTTTAAGATTGAAGTTTCAACATCGTTCCTGCTCACAATAATTTTTAAATCATAATGTTTTGCTATATTCAATTTATATTCATACTGTTCTACTTCATTAAAAGCTATAAAAAATACTGGTTCTTTTTCTTTTAAAATTACTGAACCTTTCTGCTCAATCAAATCTTGTTCTTTAATTTCTGGAATTTCTACATATCCATCTCTACTTGAATAAGATCCTTCATGATATATACGTCCTTTCGCCTCGTTAGGTCTATTCTGCAATTCAGGGATTATTGTTACTTCTTGCACAAGCTGTTCATTTTGTGAGGCTGCTTCTTTTCTTAAAAACAATTCATATCCTTTGAAACTATCAATATTTTTATCTTTTCTTCTTGCAACCGCTACCCCTTTTAAATATTCTATATCTTCCTCATTATTACTTTTAAAAGTCATAAATTTTATAAGATTTTTCACATTCTTTTTATTCACATAATATCCAATGCAAGATGAGTAGTTATTTATATCTTCGATTCCTTTCATTAACAAGGAGTTACAATATTCTTCTACATACAATTTAATCAAATCTCGAAATGCATTCAATTTTTCATCTTTTATAATATTTTTTCTATCAGGTGAAGTAAGATTTAATGTTTTATCACCTACATGCAAGTCTCCTTTTAAATAAGGCAAGTTTTCTAATTTTGAAACTAGCCTACCTTTATAGAAAACATTAACATTGTCTCCCCAACTATAATTACCTGCAAGAGCAATCCATCCACTGCAATCATTATCTTCTATTGGAAATTGATATTCACTATCATCTCCCTCAGTTAAATCTTTCTTTTCAACTAATTCTCCATTATAATAAATATCTAATTCATGAACATATTTGCCAAGTATTTTTACTCTTTCTTCAATATCCCAACTGTTCGCTGTTTCAAAATCAAAGTTGTTTAAAACAAGTTTGAAACCATCATAATAATCATCCAATTCTTCAACTTCAATTTCTGTGTTACTGGTTGCAATCATTTTTTCTACATCAAATGTAATATATGTGTTTCCAGAATAAACATTGATTAAATTACTGACTGTAATATTACTAAAGAATCCCATGCCAAAAGGATTTTCAGAACTTCTCACATTCTCATCCCAACCACTTTCTGCAATAGAAAATAATGCTTGTGGATTTGTTAAAATATTTCCGTTGTTCTCTATAATCACTTTATTTTCATATCTATCAATTGTAACTTTAACTTCTGTTGCTTTTGCTCTTTGGGCATTTTGCACATCTTCGTCAAGAAAGCAATATATGTCCTTAAACGTGCTTTGCCTTAATAATTTTAATTGATTGATAACGTTTACTTTTAATTCAACCGACATTACTATCTCCTTTTCTCCCTATGAAATCTATGTTTCTTGGTAAAAATATCACTATATATAGTGTCTATATTTTGCACAGACACTATATATAGTATCTTATTTACGCCTGATACACAAAACTTGGCATTGGCTGTAATTTAAACAGATTTTTCTCATGCATTGAATCAATCTTAGC
>ERZ773225.2920-NODE-2920-length-16248-cov-5.020564_pt1 | contig 16248 bp, 12 predicted proteins | sample MGYA00580993_ERZ773225 | MGnify/ENA primary metagenome ERZ773225 (study PRJEB29015, sample SAMEA2737748) | human gut metagenome | biome: human gut; feature: human-associated habitat; material: faeces | place: China | collected 2012 ... | reverse complement strand
GAAGGCGCCTGCGGGCACTTCCTCGGCTTCACGCCCGGTTTTCTCGGAGCCGTGCGCCAGGACCCCGGTCTCCCCGCAGCCGTCATGGAGCAGATACCCCTGCTGGAGGCCTCCCCTGAAAGCCCCGCGTCAAAGGACATCACGGCCATCGCCGAAAACCTGCTCAGGCAGAAAAAAAATATTCTTTCAGGCGCCGGCACGCCGTTCCTCACCGAGGAGGAATGCGGAAACCCGTCTGCGGAAGACTGAACATTCCGGTTACCCGCTTGCGTTTTCATTGCTCTGTGTTAGAGAATTTATTTATGTCAGCGGCGTTTTTGCCGCCGCCGGCTCACCCGCGCCGCATCGCAGAAAACCGATGCACGTTTTCAGAGGCAAAGGAGATATTTTATGCTGTTTTCCGGAGTTATGACCGCCATCGTCACGCCTTTCAGGGATGGCAAGGTCGATGAAGAGGCCTTCCGCAGGCTTATTGACTGGCAGATTGAAGAAGGCGTCAACGGTCTCGTCCCCGTCGGTACCACGGGCGAATCCGCCACGCTTTCCCATGAAGAGCACAGGCAGGTCATCGAGATCTGCGTCGATCAGGTGAAAGGACGCGTCAAGGTTCTCGCTGGCGCCGGCTCCAACAACACCATCGAAGCCATTCAGCTCACCGAATTTGCCAAAAAAGCCGGCGCAGACGGCGCCCTGCTCATCACTCCGTATTACAACAAACCCACGCAGGAAGGCCTCTATCAGCATTACGCCGCCGTGGCGAAGGCTGTTGACCTGCCCATCGTGCCCTACAACGTGCCCGGCCGCACCGGCTGCAACATGCTTCCCGAGACCATCGGCCGCCTCGCCCGCGACTTCTCCAACATCGTGGGCATCAAGGAAGCCACGGGCAGCATGAAGCAGGGTTCCGAAGTGGTGCAGAGCTGCCCCGAAGGCTTCTCCGTCCTCTCCGGCGATGACTTCACCGCCCTCCCCCTGTGGAGCGTGGGCGGCTGCGGCGTTATCTCTGTCACGGCCAACATTGCCCCCAGGCGCATGGCTTCCATGTGGCAGGCGTTCAAAGCCGGTGACCTGAAGAAGGCCCTTGAAATCCACAACGCCCTCTTTCCGCTGCACAGGGCCATGTTCATCGAGAGCAACCCCATTCCGGTCAAAACCGCTCTCGGCATCATGGGCCGCATGAGTGAGGAAATGCGCCTGCCTCTCTACAAACTGAGCAGCGAGCACAGGGAAGCCCTCGTGAACGAACTCAGGAAGCAGCAGCTTATCTAGTTTTTTCTAATCCATAGTAACAAAAAAGCAGTCCTTTCCGGGTGGAAGGGACTGCTTTTTTGTTTGCGCTCATGCAGTAAATCAGAAATGCATGATTTCCTTGTGCTCATGGGGCGCCACGTGCTTGAGGGAATCGCCCCTGTAGGCAAAATAGCAGTGCCCCGCGATATTAACAGAGCGGCGCCAGATGCGGGTGATGGAGTGCACGATGAGGATCATGTGCATGACGAAAACGGTATCGAGCGGCGCTCCGGAGCCCGGATTGTGGACGCGCTCGATGAGTTTCTGGATAATGGCCACCTCACTCTGCTCGGCGTCATCATAGCTCTGATGCATCTCCAGCGCCCCTTCGGCATCGCCCTCGCGCAGGATGCGCAGAGACTTGCGGAAGGCCTGGAGACCGTTGTCGAGATGATCCTGCAGAAGATCGAGGAGCTCAGACGCGCTCGTTCCCTTCATGAGAATGATATGCCCGCATACCGTGGACGCCTCATCGCCGATGCGCTCCATATCCACCACGATGCGCAGCGTCGCGACCACAAAGCGGAGATCCCCGGCCACGGGCTGGGTGCGGGCGAGGATACTCAGGGAAGAGGAATCAATCTGATTTTCCAGAAGATCGATGGCGTCATCGCCGTCGATGACCGCCTGGGCCGTGGGCGCATCCATTTTCATGATGGCGTTGCGCATGTTGTCCACGGCAATTTCCGTGGAGGCTCCCATAACGAGAAGCTGCGTCCTCAGGGACACAATCATCTGGTGAATAAAATTTTCCTGTTCTGACATGCTAACCAAACCTGCCTGTGATGTAGTCTTCTGTCTGCTTGTTGCTGGGCCTCGTGAATATGGTGTCCGTCCTGTCAGTCTCAATGAGGCTGCCCATATAGAAGAACGCGGTGAAGTCGGAAACACGGGCGGCCTGCTGCATGTTGTGCGTCACGATGATGATGGTGAGATCCCCGCTCAGCTCGCGTATACTCTCCTCGATTTTCTGGGTGGCTGGGGTCGAGAGCGCTGGCGGGTTCGTCCATGAGCAGGACGTCGGGCTCAACGGCAAGGGCTCTGGCAATGCACAGCCTCTGCTGCTGGCCGCCGGACATGCCGAGGGCGGATTCGGAAAGCCTGTCCTTGACCTCGTCAAAAATGGCGGCGCGCTTCAGGGCCTGCTCGACCCTGCCCGCTATAAGTCCTTCGTCTTTCACACCGTTGACGCGCAGCCCGTAGGCCACGTTTTCGTAAATGGACTTGGGAAACGGATTGGGCTTCTGGAAAACCATGCCCACGCGGCGGCGCAGCTCGACCACATCGGTGTCGGGCGTGTTCACATCCCTGCCGTCGAGGGTGATGCGCCCCGTCACCTTACAGCCGGGAATGAGGTTGTTCATACGGTTGAGACTGCGGAGGAAAGTGGATTTGCCGCAGCCGGAAGGGCCGATGAGGGCCGTGACCATGCCCTTCGGGAAATTGAGGTTCACGTGATGCAGGGCCTCTTTTCCCCCGTAGGAGACACAGACGTCATTGGCAGTCATGCTGTATTCCATACATTGTTCCTTTCAGAAAAGTGTCGTCCCTGAGGGCCGGTTCACTCAGCTCCTGGCCGCGTCTCCGTTCTGACCTGCGCCGGCGGGTTCCGCCCCGGCTTCCACGGGCGCGCTGTCAGCGGGAGGCAGGGTGAAGAGGAAGGACGTGAGATTGTCCCTGTCGGGACTTTCGGCCCAGATTCTGCCATGGAAACGGTCGAGAATATGCCGGCATATGGCGAGGCCGAGACCTGTAGCCCCCTGAGCGTGATTTCTGTCCACGCTGTAGAAGCGTTCAAAGATGCGTTCAATATCCTTGGCCGGAATAACCGGCCCCTTGTCGGATATGCGGAAAACAACCTGTCCGTTGGAAAGACGGCAGGAAGCATTCACGACGCTTCCCTCATCGGCGAAGCGTGAGGCGTTTTCCAGAAGATTGCGGAAGACCTGGGTGAGATAGGCGCTGTTGGCCTTCACGGCGCAGTCGGCGCCGATGGTGCACTTTACCTCAACCTTTCTGTCCTCAAAGGCCTTGCGGCAGACGGAATAGGCCTCGTCAAAAGCCTGGCGGGCAGACGTGCTGCCAATGGACACCACGGTGGTCTTGTTCTCAAGCCGGGTCAGGGAAAGCAGATCCCTGACCATATTGGTGAGGCCGTCGGCATTGCGCAGAATGACCTCGGCGAAACGGTGGCACTGCTCCACATCGCCCACGCCGATGATTGTCTCGGCGTAGCCGCTGATGGCGGTGAGCGGCGTCCTCAGCTCGTGGCTCACGTTGGCCACAAAATCGCGGCGCACCTGCTCGAGACGCATGAGCTCAGTCACGTCACGGAACACGGCCACAAGGCCGAAGCGGGGATCCGGCTGGGCGGGTCTTGAGAGCAGGACGGAAAAGACCTGGCCTGATGTAAGACCGAGATGCAGGGACACCGTACGGGCTGTTCCGTCAGACGGAGAGGACAGAATTTCGTCCACCGTCTTCTGAAGGGCCGGATGCGGGATGACCTCAACGCACTGGCGGCCGCGGGCGTTGCCAACGCCGGGGAAGGCCCTTTCGAGGGCGAGGTTGCAGCGCCTGATATGGCCCCTGGGGCCAAGGACCAGGACGCCGTCCTCCATGGTATTGAGCACGGCCTCAAGCTGGGCCGTCTGATCGGCGTAGGCGTGCACCTGCTCTTCAATGCCCTCGGCCATGCTGTTGACGGCACGGGCCAGGGGCTCAAATTCCTTGCCCGGATATTTGCGGATGCGTCTGTTGAACCTGCCCGCCGCGATGGCCTCGACAATATCGATCATGGGCGAGAAGGAGCGGCGCAGGGCCTGCGACACGAGAAAAGCGATGACGAGGGAAATGAGCGCGGCCCAGATTCCGACCTGGATGAGCAGTTCCGTGCGGTCGTGGATGGCCCTGTGCACATTTTCCATGGGCACGGCCAGCCTGAGCACGCCGCCCCCTTCGATGGCCGAAGTGGCGTAGGCGAGCTCGAGTCCCAGTGAAGCCGAATCTCGGGTCGAGTAACCGGATCCGCTCTTCATGGCCTCAATGACTTCAGGCCTGTCCTTATGATTATCGAAACTGCCGTCCTTCGGCTTCGCGGAGTCAAAGACAATGGTGCCGGAGGGATCCATGACGGTGAGCCGCACGCCCTTAAGATGCATTCTTCCGGAGAGCAGCGTGTAGAGATCTTTGGCCGCTCCTCCGGTTTTCGCGTAGTAATCTGCGGCCATGGCCGCATCGCTCACGAGGCGGTCGCGCACGGCAAGACGCTGTGACTGATCGATGGTTCGTACGCCATAGAACACGGTAATGGCGATGGACAGAAAAGACGCCGTGAGGACGGCGGTGATGATCCTGCTTCGGAACGACTTCATGCAGGCCCTCCGTGGGCACTAATCCTTGAAACGGTAGCCGACACCCCGGACCGTTTCCAGAAATTTCTGGGATTCCCCGAGCTTGGAGCGGAGCCGGCGCATGTGCGTGTCAACGGTTCTGGCGTACCCCTCGAACGTATAGCCCCAGACATTGTCCAGAAGCTGCTCTCTCGAGCGGACAGCGCCGGCGTGGCGCATGAGATCCTCCAGGAGGCGGAATTCCGTAGCCGTGAGGGCGACTTCCTTTCCTTCTGAAATCACCCTGTGGGCCTCGGGATCGAGGCGTATGCCGTGCCGTTCCACCGGGCCGTTTTCGGGACGCTTCCGGCGGCGGAGTACGGCGCGGACACGGAGCATGAGCTCCCGCACGCTGAAGGGCTTGACCACATAATCATCAGCGCCAAGGGACAGACCGACAACGCGGTCCATTTCCTCGCCGCGGGCCGTGAGCATGAGCACCGGTATCTCAGCGGTGTCCGGTGAACTGCCGAGTCTGCGGCAGACCTCAAAACCATCCATGCCGGGCAGCATGAGGTCAAGCAGCACGAGAGAGGGTTTCTGTTCCCTGGCCATGGCAAGGCCGGTCACGCCATCGACGGCTTCGATGGAGGTAAACCCTTTCTTTTCCAGGTTGAAGTGCAGCAGATTGCGGATGTCCGCATCGTCTTCAATTACGAGAATGGTGCCTTCCGACATTGTTCAACTCCAATTTCCGGTACTACACGGAACTGAGGTCACAATACAACGATCCGAATGTTACAATTCTGTGACGTCCCCCTTTTCCCTTTTCAGGGAGGACCTGTCCGGGCACAGTTTTTTCCTCCGGACAGAGGGAGGGAAGCGATACCGGAAAAAATCATGCAACCGAATCGCGCAAAAAAAGAACGTGAAGAAAAATGGCGTCAGTTCCCTGAAAGCCCGGAAAATAACGCTGTTTTCTCTTCTGCTTCCGGATTCGGGGATGAAAGCCGGGAAAAGATGCCACCCTGGAGCCTCCGGTTAACAAGGAAGAGCCACATGCACATCTTAACAAGGTTAACATTTCCCCGTCACACAACGGTAACATTTCCCGTGGAATCTTGCAGGCGATGGAGAAGGTTCCCGCCCACAGCGCGGGGACAGACAGAGCTCCCGAATTTTACTGTGAAACCTTTAGGAGGATCACAATGTCCCTTAGCAAGATTTTCGCCGCGACCGTTCTCAGCCTCGCAGTCGCCAGCCCGGCCATGGCCGGCCAGCTGGTCATCAACGGTTCCACCACCGTTCTTCCTGTCATGCAGAAAGCCGGTGAAGCCTTCATGGCTTCCCATCCCGATATTCAGCTTTCCATTTCCGGCGGCGGTTCCGGCAATGGCATCAAGGCCCTCATGGAAGGCCAGTGCAACATTGCCATGAGCTCCCGTGACATGAAGGACAAGGAAAAGGAAGCCTGCAAGGCGAAGAATATCAATCCTGTCCGCACTACCATCGCCGTTGACGCCATCGTGCCTGTTGTCAATCCTGGCAACCCGCTCAAGGAAATCACCTCCGAGCAGCTCAAGGATATCTACGCCGGCAAGATCACGAACTGGAAGGAAGTCGGCGGCAAGGACGGCAAGATTGTCGTTGTGTCCCGTGACTCCTCCTCCGGCACCTTCGAATGCTGGAACGAGCTCATCATGAAGAAGGAACGCGTTGCTCCTTCCGCTCTCATGCAGGCTTCCAACGGCGCCGTCGTGCAGGCTGTCGCCAAGAACCCCGACGCCATCGGCTACATCGGCCTCGGCTACCTGAACAGCTCCGTCAAGGGTCTCCATGTTGACAAGAAGGAACCCACTGCCCAGAACGCCCTCTCCAAGACCTGGCCTATCAGCCGTGAGCTCTACATCTTCACTAACGGCGAGCCCCAGGGTGATGCCAAGGCTCTCGTCACCTACCTTCTGGATCCTACCAAGGGTCAGAAGAACGTGGCTGAAGTCGGCTACATTCCGCTCGGCAAGTAAGCGCTTCGCCTGAAACAGCACCGTCCAGCCGAAAAACCCGACTGGACGGTTTCATATTTCCCAGGAACCCGGAGCAAACAGATGCACCATTCCGCGCTTAAAGAAAAAGTCATCAGAAATACGATGGGCGTCACGGCCATCATCTCACTGCTGGCTCTACTCGGGATAGTCCTCTTCCTTTTTATAGAGGGATTTCCCCTGTTCACGCACTATTCCGTCTGGGACTTCCTTACCGGCATGCTGTGGTATCCGACGGAGGATCCCGGTCAGTTCGGCATTCTTCCCCTGCTCGCCGGTTCCCTGGCCGTGACGGCCCTTTCTTCGCTTTTTGCCATTCCCCTTGGCGTCTTCACGGCCGTTTATCTCACTGAAGTGGCTCATCCCACCACCCGCCGCTTCATCAAGCCTTTTATTGAGCTTCTCGCAGCCCTGCCTTCCGTCGTCCTCGGTTTCCTTGGCATGGTTGTCCTCGCGCCGTTCATTCAGACGGCCTTTGGCGCTGATTCGGGCCTCAACCTGCTGAACGCGTCCATCGTGCTCACCTTTATGACAGTTCCCACTATCTGCTCCATTTCCGAGGACGCCCTGCACGCCGTGCCCCTCTCGCTGAGAGAAGGATCTCTGGCCCTCGGGGCGACCCGCTGGCAGACCATAATCCGCGTGGTTATCCCTGCCGCTTTTTCCGGTATCGGCACCAGCGTCATGCTGGGCATGTCCCGTGCCATTGGCGAGACCATGGTTGTGCTCATGTGCGCCGGCGGCGGCGGAATCATTCCGACCTCGCTGCTTGATCCCGTGAGGCCCATGCCCGCGTCCATCGCAGCCGAAATGGCAGAGGCTCCCTTCGGATCCGACCATTACCGCGCGCTCTTTGCCATTGGCATCGTGCTTTTCTTCATGACCCTGGCTTTCAACCTTATCGCCGACTACATCGCCAAAAAGCACCGCCAGGCCGGCACCTCAAGCCTGTAGGACGGAGGAGACCCCATGGAAAATCTTTCTTCTTCCGCCGCCCAGCCCCTCAACCTGCCATCTGCTGAAGGCCGGCGCCGCACAGAAATGTGCATGATTCTCTTTCTGAAAGTCATTGCCGCCATCAACGTTCTCGCCCTGGCCGGTGTCTGCGCCTATCTCGCCATCGAAGGCCTGCCCGTCATCTCCTGGAGCTTCCTCACGGAGCCTCCGAAGAACATGATGACTGAAGGCGGTATTTTCCCCTGCATTATCGGAACGGCCATACTTTCTCTCGGCTCGCTCATCATCGCCTTCCCTCTGGGCGTGGCCTCGGCCATCTATCTCCATGAATACGCCGGGAACACGCGCTTCGCCGATATCGTCCGCCTTGGCGTCAACAACCTGGCCGGTGTGCCTTCCGTTGTTTTCGGCCTCTTCGGCCTGTCCTTCTTCGTCACCTTCCTCGGCATGGGCGTAAGCATCCTGTCAGGCGTGCTGACGCTCGCCCTGCTTACTCTGCCCGTCATTATCAGCACATCCGAAGAAGCCCTCAGGAACGTGCCGGACACCTACAGGGAGGCGTCCCTCGCCCTCGGCGCCACGCAGTCCCAGACCATCGCCAGGGTAGCGCTCCCCTGCGCCCTTCCCGGCATGCTCACCGGCGCCATCCTCGGCGTCGCCAGGGCAGCCGGCGAGACTGCGGCCATCATGTTCACGGCGGCCGTCTACTTCACGCCGAAAACGCCGTCTTCCATCTTTGATCCCGTCATGGCCCTGCCCTATCACATCTACGTGCTCTGCACAGCCGGCACGGAAATCGACAAGACCCGCCCGCTGCAGTACGGCACCGCCATCGTGCTCATCTTCCTCGTCCTGGGCATGAATATGATCGCGATCTTCGTCCGCGACCGCCTTCAGAAAAAGATGTAAGGCAGAACGCCCCGTCTCCTCTGCCTTTCAGAAGCCGACTGCTCTCCCGCGGCCGGCTTTTTTGTCTCCAGGGCACAGACATTTCCCGGCCCTGCAGACCGCGGACCCATCAGACTGAAGACAGCGGGAACGGAGCGGGAATCCCGGCTCAGCTGAAAAAAAATCAGGGGCGTCACGGAGCGGACCGGGGCATACCCCCCGCGATCCGGGGAGCGTTCCTTTCCTGTCTCCTCCGTATCCTCTGAGTCCCGCTGCAGGCACTTCCGGCGCCATGCGGTGCACCGGACGCAGCAGACGCATGCACACAAACCGCTTCCCCACACATGGCGGGGGAAGAGCGGAAGACAAAAAAAAGAGCCTGCAGAAAACTCTGCAGGCTCACTGAAAAAATGGAGCGGGAAACGGGATTTGAACCCGCGGCCTCCAGCTTGGGAAGCTAGCACTCTACCACTGAGTTATTCCCGCACGGGATGCCGAAAAATTTTGGAGCGGGAGACGGGATTTGAACCCGCGACGTCAACCATGGCAAGGTTGCACTCTACCGCTGAGTTACTCCCGCTCAACGAAAAGGGACTCTACGCCGGAGAGCCCTTTCCGTCAAGCACTTTTTTATTTTTTACAAAGAATTCTTCAAATCGCGTTTATCGATGACGCGGGTGGCCTTGCCCTTGGAGCGCTCAATGGAATGGGGCTCCATGAGACGGACCTTCGTGGTCACTCCGAAGAAGTCCTTAATCTGGCTCTTCAGTTTGGCCTGGATTTCCTGGAGCTTGCCGATCTGGTCATGGAAAATAGACTCGTTCACTTCGACCTGGACTTCCATGGTATCGAGGGAGCCCTCGCGCTCAACCACCAGCTGGTAGTTGGGAGACAGACCGTCCGTCTTCAGGATGAGGTTCTCGATCTGCTGCGGGAAGACGTTCACGCCGCGGATAATGAGCATATCATCGGAACGGCCGGCAAAGCGCTGCAGGCGTGCGTGCGTGCGGCCGCACTTGCAGGGCCTGGTGTCAATGGAAGTGAGGTCGCGGGTGCGGTAGCGGATGAGCGGAGAGCCTTCCTTGGTCAGGTTGGTCAGCACGAGCTCACCGAGCTCGCCTTCAGGCACGGGCTCGCCAGTGGCGGGATCCACGATTTCGGCGATGAAGTGGTCTTCCCAGAGATGCAGGCCGTTGTGTTCGCTGCAGTCAATGGCCACGCCGGGTCCCATGATCTCGGAAAGGCCGTAGATATTATGGGTATCAATACCCATATTTTCTTCCATTTCCTGACGCATGGCCTTGGACCAGGGCTCACCGCCGAAAATGCCCACGCGCAGGGGCAGCTTCTTGAAGTCGATGCCGTTCTCAAGGCCGACTTCATAAAGATGGAGAGCGTAGGAAGGCGTGCAGGCCAGAACCGTGGCGCCGAGATCGCGGATGAGGACGGTCTGACGGCGGGTTGAACCGCCGGACGCGGGGACGACGGTGCATCCAAGTTCGGTGGCAGCGTCGTGCAGTCCGAGGCCGCCGGTGAAGAGGCCGTAGCCGTACGCCACGTGCACGAGATCCTGCGGGGTGACGCCGCTCGCCATGAGGCAGCGGCAGCCCATCCGCGCCCAGTTCTTCAGGTCGCGCTTCGTGTAGCAGCCCACAACAGCCTGGCCCGTGGTGCCGCTCGAAGCGTGCAGGCGCGCGATGTTTTCACGCGGCACGGCCATGAAGCCCAGGGGATAACGGTCGCGCAGATCCTGCTTGGTGGTAAAGGGCAGGCGGCGGATGTCATCGAGACTCCTGATATCCGTGGGTTTGACGCCGAGTTCGTCGAAGCGCTTATGATAGAAGGGGACATTGTAGTACACCCGGTTCGCCACGTCCTGCAGCCTCTTCAGCTGCAGGGCTTTAAGTTCTTCCCGGGGCATACTTTCCATTTTGATATCGTAAAGCATGGCCAGCTCCTTACCTGCTTGATTATACATGCTTATTTGGGTAGGTACATTGGGCGGTCATTCTTGCCCTTTCTCCGGCAATCGTCAAGAACGCCCGTGCCAAACACGCTTATCCATATTTAAAAGATATAATGAGGGACTATGAACAGCATCACTCCCAAAAAGAAAGTCTATTCCGATCTCCCCACCGGGGAGAAGATGGCCGACATGGCCCGCTTCCTGCAGGAGCGCAAGGCCCAGAACGTCACCACCATTGATCTTTCCGGACGCGGCTCCTTCACTGACGGCCTGATCATCGCCACGGCGACTTCCGTGCGCCACGCCCAGAGCCTCGCCGACGGCATTTCCGCCCTCTGCCATGAAAAGAAGTACGAGTACCTCCGCATGGACGGTTATACCAACGGCCAGTGGCTGCTCGTGGACTGCAACGATGTGGTCGTCAATATTTTCCAGGAAGCCACGCGCGAAATGTACAATCTGGAAGCCCTCTGGAGCGTCCCCTCGTCCCGCGAGGAACTGCGCACCATGGCGGCAAAGGCTGAAAAGGCAGAATAATGAAACCCACACTTCTCCTGATTATGGACGGCTGGGGCATAGCCCCTGCCGGACCGGGCAACGCCACGAGCCTTGCCCGCACTCCCAATCTGGACAGACTCACAGCCACCTGCCCTCACTCCCAGCTTAAGGCCTCGGGCCGCGCCGTCGGCCTGCCCGAAGGCTATATGGGCAACTCCGAAGTCGGACACCTCAATATCGGCGCGGGCCGTGTCGTCTACCAGGACATGACGCGTATCGACATGGCCATGGAAGACGGCACGCTGGAAACCAATCCCGTCTTCGTGAATGTCGTACAGGAAACCCTGAAGGCGCACGGCAGGCTTCATTTCGCCGGCCTTCTTTCCGACGGCGGCGTACACAGCCACATCCATCATCTTATCGCCCTGTGCAGGGCCGCGGCCGGCGCCGGCGTCCCCATTCTGGTCCACTGTTTCATGGACGGCCGCGACACGCCGCCCTCGAGCGGCAAAAAATACATCACCCAGCTCCAGGACGCGCTGAAGGATCTGAAAAACGCCCACATCGCCGCACTCTACGGCCGTTTCTACGCCATGGACCGCGACAAGCGCTGGGAGCGCGTGAAGCAGGCCTTCGATCTCTTCTGCCACGGTGAGGGTCCCCGGAAGGCAGACGCGCTCGGGGCCCTGGACGATTCATATAAGGAAGGCGTCACCGATGAGTTCGTCAAACCCGTCTGGGTCAGCCAGGAAGAACCCGGGCTGAAGGACGGCGACGGCGTCTTCTTCTTCAATTTCCGGGCCGACCGCATGCGCGAAATCGTCTCAGCCCTCACGTCACCGGACTTCAGCGGCTTCGACCGCGGCACGCTCCCGAAACTGGCCGGCGCCGCCTCCATGACATCCTACGACGCGGCTCTGACCATCCCTGTTGCCTTCCCGGATCAGGACATTCCCATGGTTCTGGGCGAGGTGGTCTCCAGAGCGGGACTGCGCCAGCTGCGCCTCGCGGAAACGGAGAAGTACGCCCACGTGACCTATTTCTTCAACGGCGGCGTGGAAAAGCCCTTTGACGGCGAGGACCGCATCCTTGTTCCCTCGCCCCGCGACGTGCCAACCTATGATCTTGCGCCGGCCATGAGCGCCCGCACGGTCACGGACAGATTCGTGGAAAACTGGAACCGCGGCATTTATGACCTCGTGGTCTGCAACCTGGCTAACGGCGACATGGTCGGCCATACCGGTGTCATTCCCGCGGCTGTCACAGCCTGCGAAACCGTAGACGAATGCGTCGGACGCATGGAAGCGGCCGTACGCGCCCGCAACGGACGCATGATCATCATCGCCGACCACGGCAACTGCGAGAAGATGCTTTCTGAGGACGGGCGTCCGCATACGGCGCACACGACCAATCCCGTTCCCTGCATCCTCGTGGATGACGAAAAGGGATGGAGCCTGAAGGACGGCAAGCTCGGCGACGTAGCCGTGACCATCCTTTCTCTCTGGGGCATGCCCGTTCCGGCCGAGATGACCGGCTCCTGCCTCGCGGAAAGGAAGGGCTAGCGCCATGGCCAAGACGAAAATGCCGGATCCCGTGGCCCCCTGCGGGCTCACTCTCGTCTTTTATTACGAATGCCCCCACTGCCAGGAGAAGATACCGGTCGGTGCCCCGACGCAGCCTGCCGTTATCCGCTGCCCCATGTGCGGAAAGAAATTCGCCATCATTCCGGTGGACGGGTATCTGGAACAATACGTTGAAATCATGACCGACGGCGGCAAGGCCGCGGCCAATCCCGAATATCTCTGATGAATCAGGAAAACGCCGGAAGCGCACAGACGCTTCCGGCGTTTTCCATATCCTGGCGGACGGTTTGCCGCACAAAAAACGCATGCATTTCCGTACCCTTACGCCTGACCGGTACGTATTTGCATTGTGGTACAATTTTTTGAACCAACAGCTGATACAATTCCGTCTCCTGAACAGACAAAGATGTTTCAAAGGCCTGCTTTCACAATAGGTTGAAAAAATTCATTTTTTATTGAATTCCGGCCATTTCTGAATACAAAAACGAATCGTGCCTCTGCAATGCCGACCTGCTGAAAATACAGGGATTTTTTTGTTCTCCCGGGAATAAAGTCAAAATTTTTTGACATTTTACTTGCCACACCGGAAATTTTTCTATACGTTGGAACCGCGTACAAGGATGACGCAATTTTTATAAGAGGGGAACCACTCATGAAAAAATTTATGACACTCCTTCTCGCAGCCGGCCTCGTGTTCAGCGCGGCCTCCAGCGCCAGTGCTATTGATTTCAAGGCTCAGGGCCAGTGGCTCGTCGGCTTCGCCGGCGGTCAGGGCAACTTCGTTGACAAGACCCGCACCACGGCCGACGGCAAGAAGAAGGCTGACAGCAGCGACCGCTTCTCCGCTGCCCAGCGTATCCGTCTGCAGTTGGACGCTGTCGCTTCCGAAGCCCTTTCCGGCACCGTGTACTTTGAAATCGGCGACCAGACCTGGGGCAGCGGCGGCACGTACGGCAAGGGCTCCGGCGGTGCCATGGGCGCTGACGGCGTGGCTGTGGAAGTGAAGCGCGCCTATATCGACTGGGCCGTTCCGGAAACCACCCTGGCTTTCCGCATGGGCATCCAGGGCCTGACCCTGCCCAATGCCGCCGGTGGTTCCGCTGTGCTGGATGATGATGGCGCCGCCGTCACCTTCCATATGCAGTTCAATGAAAACGTTGGCCTCACCGGCATGTGGGCCCGTCCGCTCAACGACAACTACGATGTTCAGGATGGCGACTACAGCGGCAACAACAAGAAGTCCTACCTCGACAATATCGACCTCTTTGCCCTGACCCTGCCCCTGACCTTCGACGGCATTGAAGTCACCCCCTGGGCCATGCTTGGTGTCATCGGCCAGAACGCCTTCCGCTCCGGTGCCGATAACGCCACCACGGATGTCACTCCTTACATGACCTCCAACTACATGAGCGACAGGTGGAACAGCGGTGACAGCTTCGAGCGCACCAAGAACGCCAACACCACCGCCTTCTGGGCCGGCCTCCCCGTGAAGCTCACCCTCTGGGATCCCTTCAACATCGAATTTGATATTAACTACGGCTATGTCGCCAGCCAGGGCCGCGGCAGCATCGAACGCTCCGACGGCGCCGGCAAGACCCGCTTCAGCACCGAGCGTCAGGGCTGGCTCGCCAAAGCCCTCGTCGAATACAAGATGGACTGGGGCACCCCGGGCATCTTCGGCTGGTACGCTTCCGGTGATGACGACAACCCGAAGAACGGCTCCGAGCGTATGCCTTCCGTCTCCCCGAGCACAAACTTCACGTCCTTCATGGGCGATGGCAACCTGGCCTGGTCTTCCGGCGGCTCCCTCTATGACCGCAATCTTTCCCTCGCCGGCACCTGGGGCATCGGCCTCCAGATTGCCAACATGAGCTTCGTCGAAGACCTCAAGCACACCTTCCGCGTGGCCTACTGGGGCGGCACCAACAGCCCGACCATGGCCAAGTACGCTGCCCATCCGTGGAGCTACGAGTCCGGCTGGGGCGGAAGCTACAACGACAGCTTCGCCAACGCCGAGCCTGAGCTCTATCTGACCACCAATGACGGCCTGCTCGAGTTCAACCTCGTCAACTCCTACCAGATGTACGAGAACTTCGAGATCAACCTCGAACTCGGCTACGTCGTGAACTTCATCGACAACGACACGTGGAAGAAGGCCAACAGGGCTGAAAGCATGGACAACCAGGATGCCTGGAAGGCCCAGCTGATCTTCGCCTACACCTTCTAATCCGCTTCTTCCTTCCCTTCCGGGTCTTAAGGCCGCAGCCCTTCCGGGCCGCGGCCTTTTTCTGTCTCTGCCGCCCTTTGTTCCTCCTTTCAATATTCTTGGTAAAAAAAACTTGACATTATTGAAATAGAATTTCAAATTCTATTTGCATTCAATCAAGGAGGACAACGCGGTGAACGCCTTTTCAGCGGCGCATCCCGAAGCGCCGGTTCTCTTGTGAATTTCAGCCTGCTTGGACAAAGGCACCTCCGAAGCAGGTTGTTATTCATGCTATAAAATTTAAGTTAGTATATGAATAGTGTGAAGAAATATATTTTTTTCATATTTTCATAGACTTTTCCTTTCCCTGAGCCTACGCTCGGAATGAGGCGTTCCCGAAGCGTCTTCCGAAAAAAACGCGGGCATCCGTTCGGTCCGGGCCCGCATGAGGTACTTTTCATGAAAAAATGTCTGACTCTTCTCCTGGCTGCCGGTCTTGTCTTCAGCGCAGCCTCCTCTGCCAGCGCCATCGATTTCAAGGCGCAGGGCGAATGGCTGGTCGGTTTCGCCGGCGGACAGGGCAACTTCGTTGACAAGACCCGCACCGCTGAAAACGGAAAAAAGAAGGCTGACAGCAGCGACCGCTTCACTGCTTCACAGCGCGTACGCCTTCAGCTGGACGCTGTCGCGTCCGAATCCCTCTCCGGCACAGTGTTCTTTGAAATCGGTGACCAGACCTGGGGCAGCGGCGGCACGTACGGCAAGGGCTCCGGCGGCGCCATGGGCGCTGACGGCGTCGCGGTCGAGGTGAAGAACGCCTACATCGACTGGATGGTTCCCGATACCACCCTTTCCTTCCGCATGGGCATCCAGGCCCTGGCCCTGCCCAACGTCGCCGGCGGCTCCGCCGTTCTCGACGATGACGCGGCCGGTGTCACCTTCCACATGCAGTTCAATGAGAATGTCGGCCTCACCGGTATGTGGGCCCGCCCCCTCAATGACAACTACGATGTCCAGGATGGCGACTACAGCGGCAACAACAAAAAGTCCTACCTTGACAACGTCGACCTCTTCGCCCTGACCCTGCCCCTGACCTTCGACGGTATTGAAATCACCCCCTGGGCCATGCTGGGCGTCATCGGACAGAACGCCTTCCGCGGCGAGACTGATGCCGAGACCGACATCACTCCCTACATGACCTCCAACTACATGGACTCCAGGTGGAATCACGGTGACGGCGACGGCTCCTTCGAACGCACCAGTAACGCCAACACCACCGCTTTCTGGGCCGGTCTCCCCGTGAAGCTCACCCTCTGGGATCCGCTCAACATCGAATTCGACATCAACTATGGCTATGTCGGCAGCCAGGGCCGCGGCACCATTGAACGTGTCGACGGCGGCGGCAAGACCCGCTTCAGCACCGAGCGCCAAGGCTGGCTCGCCAAAGCCCTCGTCGAATACAAGATGGACTGGGGCACCCCGGGCA
>ERZ773225.2913-NODE-2913-length-16279-cov-5.007643_pt1 | contig 16279 bp, 9 predicted proteins | sample MGYA00580993_ERZ773225 | MGnify/ENA primary metagenome ERZ773225 (study PRJEB29015, sample SAMEA2737748) | human gut metagenome | biome: human gut; feature: human-associated habitat; material: faeces | place: China | collected 2012 ... | reverse complement strand
TCTCGGACTATCCGAGCCAGCTGGCCAATTTCAAGCTCGAGACCAACCTCGAGGCCCGTTTCCCGGTTTGGGGCATTCTGCAGGGTGCGCTGTTCTTCGATCTGGGCAACATCTGGTTCATGAATCAGGGCGGCACGGAAGAGACCCGGTTCAAAATCGACCGGTTCTACAAGCAGCTCGGATTCAATACCGGTCTCGGCGCGCGCTTCGATTTCGGCTTCTTCGTCTTCCGTCTCGACTGGGGCATCAAGCTCCACAATCCGAACGAACCGGCCGGGGAGCGCTGGATTCAGCATTTCCGGCTGAAGAATACGACGCTCAATTTCGGCGTGGGCTATCCGTTCTGAGAATGCGCCGCTTTTTCGGATAAGACAGATATTTCGAGTTTCGGATGCCATTCTTCCGAAAATATGCTATCTTTGCGGCTCGGGACGGCATGCGCCGGACCGTTTGTGGAAAGATTTGGCCGCTTGCAACCACGGAAAAAAATGCTAAAAACAGTATTTCTCCTATCCGACAGCTGAGTTTTTCCCATTGTTTAAAGTCATACGCTAAAATTTTAAAAAATGGGATTTTTGTTTACGTCCGAGTCGGTGTCCGAGGGACATCCCGACAAGGTATCGGACCAGATTTCCGATGCGATTCTCGACGAGTTTCTTCGTCATGACAATCATTCGAAGGTAGCCTGCGAAACGCTCTGTACGACGGGACTGGTCGTCGTGGCGGGCGAGGTGCGCTCGGAGGCCTATGTCGACGTACAGGAGGTGGCCCGGCGCGTGATCAATCGGATCGGCTACACGAAAAGCGACTACAAGTTCGACGGCAGCTCGTGCGGCGTGCTGTCGGCCATTCACGAGCAGTCGCCCGACATCAATCAGGGCGTCGTGCGAGAGAGCGAGGAGCTGCAGGGAGCCGGCGATCAGGGCATCATGTTCGGGTACGCCTGCTCCGAGACCCGTGAGCTGATGCCGGCTTCGCTGATTCTCTCGCATGTGCTGATGAAAGAACTGGCCGCCATTCGGCGCGAGGGCCGGGTGATGACCTATCTGCGGCCCGACTCGAAAAGCCAGGTGACGATCGAGTACGGCGATGACAATCGTCCGAAGCGCGTGCATACGATCGTCGTTTCGACGCAACACGACGAGTTCGTCACGCCGGAGCAGGCCGGAGGCGAGAAGGCGGCGGAGAAGGCCATGTGCGACAAGATCCGCGAGGATGTGCGAACCATCCTGATTCCGCGAACCAAGGCGCGGCTGGAGCGCGCCGGCGACCGCCTGAGCGAGCTGATAGGCGACGACTACATCCTGCACGTGAACCCGACCGGCAAGTTCGTGATCGGGGGGCCTCACGGCGATACGGGCGTGACGGGCCGCAAGATCATCGTCGACAGCTACGGCGGCCGGGGCGCGCACGGCGGCGGGGCCTTCTCGGGCAAGGACAGTTCGAAGGTCGATCGCAGCGCGGCCTATGCGGCGCGGCATATCGCCAAGAACATGGTCGCTGCCGGCGTCGCCGACGAGGTGCTCGTTCAGCTGGCCTATGCGATCGGGATCGCCGAGCCGCTGAGCGTGTACGTCGAAACGCGCGGTACGGGCAAGCTGGGGCTCTCCGACGGCGAGATCGCGAGCCGCGTAGCGAAGCTGTTCGACCTGCGCCCGGCCAAGATCGTCGAGCGGTTCGGTCTGCGTAATCCGATTTTCGAGGCTACGGCCTCGTACGGCCATTTCGGCAACCGTCCTTATAAAAAGGTGGAGACCGTTTACGAGGGCGGCAAGCCGGTGCAGAAGGAGATCGAGTTCTTCGGCTGGGAGAAGCTCGACGCCGTCGACGCGATCCGCAAGGAGTTCGGGCTGAAATAGCCTACGGCCATAGAAACGCATGATCAGGAGCCGTTCCCGAGCAGGGGCGGCTCTTGTCGTCGCCCGTTCGGCCGGATCGGTTCAGACGGCCCGATGCGGGCGCCGCGCTTTTTCCGGGGGGCCGCTCCTTTAATTTATTAGGTTAGGACCGTCGCTGCCGGTATCGTGGCGGGGGGAATCCGGACATTTCCTTGGGCGGCTCGGTATTGCCTCACAAGACCGGAAGCAGTTTTCTGTCACGGAGGGCGGGGGCTGAAAACGGTAAAAAAACAAGATGATACACAATACGGGCGGCTCTTTCGGAGTTTGTATTGTGTCCCGGAAATTTTCCTTGCCGAGTCTGGTATGGATTCTGCGGGCCGGAAAAAAGACGGGGGCGGCTGGCCCGAACGTATGTCGAAACGGGAAAGCCGCCTGCCGGAAAACGAAAATTCGAACCGAAATGAATTGATTTTACCTTTTTTATTTTAATAATTTTAACACTTATTTCTATGAGAAAGGTTCTGTTATTTGCAGGCATGCTGGCCGCCTCGATGGCCGCCGGCGCAGCGACTGCCTACAGCGTGGCCCGGGCGACCGAGAAGGGCGAGGCCTATGCCGCTCCTTCGACCGAGTTCGCTTCGAACGTGGGTACGCATTTCACTTCTTACGAGCCGGGGAGCTATCCCGATGCCGCCGAGAATGCGGTGAAAGGCGTCGTCAATATCGTCAATACGCAGGAGGTCGAGAACGACTATTACAGCGGGGGAGGCGGATTCGAGCAATTTTTCGAATTCTTCGGCATGCCCCGAGGGTATCAGCAGCAGCCCCAGCAGCCGCGCGAGCGTAAGAGCGGCGGGTCGGGCGTGATCATCAGCCCCGACGGGTATATCGTCACGAATAACCATGTCGTGGAAAACGCCACGAAACTGCGCGTAACGCTGAACGACAACCGTTCGTTCGACGCGAAGGTGATCGGGACCGACCCGACGACCGACGTGGCGCTCATTAAGATCGACGCGACGGACCTGCCTACGATCCCGATGGGCAATTCGGACGACCTGCGTCTGGGCGAGTGGGTGCTCGCCATCGGCAGCCCGTTCGACCTGCGCAGCACGATTACGGCCGGCATCGTGAGCGCCAAAGGCCGTAGCCTGAAGGCGCTGCCGAGCCAGTTCAGCCTCGAGTCGTTCATCCAAACCGACGCAGCGGTCAATCCGGGCAACAGCGGCGGCGCGCTGGTCAACACGAAAGGTGAGCTGGTAGGCATCAATACGCTGATCCAGTCGCGCAGCGGCACTTACATCGGCTATGCGTTCGCCGTTCCGACGTCGATCGTCAAGAAAGTGGTCGTCGACCTGAAGGAGCACGGAGTCGTGCAGCGCGCGATGCTCGGCATTCAGTATATTCCGCTGACCGAAGAGTTCCTCGAGACGGAGGAGGGTAAGAAAACCGGCATTCAGGAGCCGGGCGGAATCTATGTCGCCGAAGTCGATCCGGAAGGGGCGGCCCATGCGGCCGGCATTCGCTCGGGCGACGTGATCGTCGAGATCAACGGCATCAAGATAGACGGTTCGGCCCAGCTTTCCGAGGAGATCGCCAAGCATCGGCCTAACGATAAGGTGACGGTCGGAGTAAAAAAAGGCTCGGACGTGAAACAAATCGAGGTCGTCCTGCGTAATAAAGCAGGCAACACCGAGGTAATCACCAAGGATATCGTTTCGGCATACGACGCGCTGGGAGGTCAGTTCGCTGAGGTGTCCGAGCGGACCAAGAAGGCGCTGAAGATCGGCGGAGGCGTGCAAGTGGTAGGTATCGAGCCGGGCGGCATACTCGAAAGCGCGCGGATTCGCAAAGGCTATATCATCACGAACATCAACGATCGTCCCGTTCGCTCGATCGGCGATCTGAACCGGATCACGTCGAAGATCGAATATATCGAGGGCGTATATCCCGACGGTCGTGTGGTGGCCTACTCGCCTACCGTCAAGTAAGCGGCCGAAGTCATCCCCGGTGATTGCCCTGCGAGGGGTTGTCCGGCCTCCGGAATAAGGAGGCCGGACAATCTTTCCTCTCGAAGGCGGAAGACACGTAACAACGAAAGGGATAACATGAGACAATTAAAAATCACCAAATCCATTACCAATCGCGAGAGCGCGTCGCTGGACAAGTATCTGCAGGAGATCGGTAAGGAGGATTTGATCACCGTGGAGGAAGAGGTCGATCTGGCGCAGCGGATCAAGAAGGGCGACAAGGAAGCGCTCGAAAAACTGACACGCGCCAACCTGCGGTTCGTCGTTTCTGTTGCGAAACAGTATCAGAACCAAGGCTTGTCGTTGCCCGATCTGATCAACGAGGGAAATCTCGGGCTGATCAAGGCCGCCGAGAAGTTCGACGAGACGAGGGGATTCAAGTTCATTTCGTACGCCGTATGGTGGATACGCCAGTCGATCCTTCAGGCGCTGGCCGAACAGAGCCGGATCGTGCGGTTGCCGCTGAACCAGGTGGGGTCGCTGAACAAAATCAACAAGGCCTTCGCCCGTTTCGAGCAGGAGCACGAACGCACGCCCTCGCCCGAGGAACTGGCCGACGAGCTCGATCTGCCGAAGGAGAAAGTGACCGACACGCTGCGCGTATCGGGCCGTCACGTCTCGGTCGACGCGCCTTTCTCGGACGGGGAGGACAACAGTCTGCTCGACGTGCTGGTCAACAGCGATTCGCCGATCGCCGACCGGGGACTGATCAACGAGTCGCTCGGCACGGAAGTCGAGCGCGCCCTGTCGACGCTGACCGACCGCGAGCGGGATATCATCAAATACTTTTTCGGAATCGGATGTTCCGAGATGACGCTCGAGGAGATCGGCGAGAAGTTCGGCCTTACCCGCGAGCGGGTACGCCAGATCAAGGAAAAGGCGATCCGCCGGCTGCGTCACAGTACGCGGAGCAAGCTGCTCAAGTCCTATCTCGGATAATTCGGGCGGACTGCCGCCGGGTATGTTGTCATGCAGAATGACCCGGGCTTGCCTCGTTCGTTCTTAAGATTTATGACAGGTTGAGCGATCGATTTGTTGACGATCTTGGGAACGGGCAAGGCAAGTCCGGGTCATTTATTGTCCGGCGTCAACGGTCTGCCGCATCGGCTGTCGACGCGTATTCGAGGATGCGGGACGCATGGGAGGAAAAGTCTCGGGGGAGAGGTTGCGCGTCTGAGCGGGGTAGTTCGGGCTGTCGAGGAAAATAGGCGTTTTGCCGGGCCGGTTTCGCCCACCGGCCGGCCCGATGTCCCGGATTCGGTTTTCTGTCGCGCGGACAGATGCGGCAGGAACCCGAGAGGTTTACTGTGCCGGCTCGACCCGAAGCCGGTCTGCGAAGGCGCGGTCGCGGATGACGGAATCGGGGCTATCCTGTCGATGGCACGGCGTACCGGACGGCTTTGGCGATGTAGTGCGGGGGAGGGAGCGCCCGGCCGGCGACCCGATTGTTCGGCAATTTCCGAGACGAGAGTTTGCGTCCCGAAGGCGCGGCTGGAGGCGGGTGATAGGGCCTCGTCTGCCCGCGCGATAAAAAATCGGAATGCCGAGAGCAGAAAGGCTCGATTATTGAATAGACTGTTCCGTAGGGATTCCCGATGGCGGCGCGTTCGTCTGCGGAATTTGGCCATACGAGCCCCGTGCGCACACATTCACCGAGGGTCCGGACTTCTCTCATCCGAGCTCTGGAACCTCGAGCGGCACGGGGCTTCGTGTGTCCGGACGAGACGTTGCCGTCGTAACCGGGCAAAGGCTCTCCGAGTTGATATCCTGCGAATCGGATCGTACTTCCGCATCGGGAATAGAGACGTTCGGCCGCTTTCCCGATTCTCTCCGGAACGGCAAACCGCATAGCGGCCATTGGCCGCTATGCGGTTTACCTATGAGCGGCCTTCGAGCGGCCGACGGTGCGATCAGTATACCGTGTTCTGCGGATCGAAGTTGGTCCATCCGTCCATCCAGTTCTCTCCGGTTCCGAAGGCGCCGGCGAAACCGTTGCCCGAGACGTCGAAGCCTGAAGGAACCGTGTACAAAGCGTTCACGGCAGCGCTGCCGGCGCCTGGCCGGGGATCGAAGCCCGAGCGCGTGCTGACGGGTTGCGCCAGTCCCACGCCGTCGATCGCGTCGTAGAACTTGTTGGCATAGCTTTCCCGGAGCAAGATGCCGTCCGTGAAGCCGTTCCCCTTGAGCCATGTCTTGTTTTGGTCGGACGAAAGAATCCCGACGACCGGATCGATTGCCGTGTTGTCGAACGATTCGAGTGCTTTGTCGTACCCCGAGAAGTGGACGTTACTGATTTCGAACAGGCCTGCTGTGGCCGCCGCGGGCGAATCGCCCTTGTCCTTTTCGATCATCAGCGCGACGGGCCATCCCGTTACGATCGAATTGTATAGACTGATGCGCGAGTTGCGCCGGATTTGCACGCCTGCCTGAAACTGGCCGAGGCCCGAGCCGTTGTTCGGGAATATTTCGCCCGCGTTGATGTAGGCTCCGGGATTTTCGGTCGAAGCCGACTGGTTATAGAATGCGGCGTCCTGACCCATCGGGCCGATCAGCGTCACGTTGCAGAAACGGGCCGTCGTGTAAGGCTCCTCGTCCGAACCGTCGGAGTTGTTGTCCGACTCGAAGCCGTTCGACAGCGATTTATCCGCGATGCGCGGATCGCGCACGCCGAGCAAAAACTGCAAGTTGCCCGAGAAGCCGTTGTCGGTGTCGAAATCGTCGTCCCAACCGTGATAAGCTACCAGGTATTTGCAACTGACCGAGCCGCCGAACCATTCGAACGAGTCGTCGTTCGAGTAGGATACTTGCAGGTGGTCGACCGTCGTTCCGCTGCCGACCGAGCCGAACGTGATGCCGTTGATCTCCTTGTCGGTTTGGAACGGGAAGCCGGCGAATTCGACGCGCACGTAGCTCAGCACGCCCGAGTTGTCGGTGTCGACCGGGTTGCTGCCTCCGCCGTGATACGAGCGGGGACCGCCTTCGATCTGCTGCTCGCCCTTATTGTTGCTGGCACGGCCGCAGAGGATCAGTCCGCCCCAGTCGCCCGGCCGACGGTTGCCGGGAGCCTCTTCCGACGTGAAGACGATCGGCTTGGAAGCGGTCCCCCGGGCGAAGATCTGGCCGCCCCGCTCGATAATCAGCGCTGCCTGAGTCTGCTTGTCGCCCCGGATGACGGTACCGGCCGGAATCGTGATCGTCGATCCGTCCTCGATGTAAACCCAGCCGCGCAGCTTGTACTTGCGCGAGGCGTTCAGCACGTAGTCGCCTTTCGGTGCGGGAAAGTGCTTGTCGCCGTTGCCTATGTAGTAAACCGAGTCCGATCCTTCCTTTTCGCCGAATACGAGCCCCGTTTCGTAGACGCCCGAGGGGGCCGGACCGGGACCGGGATTTCCGTTGCCGTTGTCATCGTCCGAACAGGCCGCCAGTATGGCGACCGAGGCCATCATGGCCAGCATCATCTGTTTTTTCATCGTGTAGATAGTTAAGGAATGAATGGTGTTTCCGAAGACGTGAGATTTACTCGTTTTTCGTATGCCGCGAGGGTCAGAACGTGGCCGTCAGCGACAGCGAGAAGCTGCGGCCCGGATAATAGCGCTTGGTTGTTTGGGAGCGTTCGTGCACGACGCCCTCCGAGTCCCTGAAGCGCGGAAACTGCATGAAGCGGACCGCGTCGCCGAGCAGGTCGCGCGCGGCGGCCTTCGCCTCGAGCCATTTGCAGAGGCGTTGGCCGACCGTCAGATCGAGCGAGTTGCGCGGCATCTCGTACATGTCCGGGATATTGCTGTTGAACGTGTCGCCTCCGCTCGTGCTGACCCGGCCGATGCCGACGATTCGTTTGCCGATGCGGTTGTAGAGAATGCCGGCCGCGAAGCCGATCCGGCCGTTCTGGTAAAACAGTCCGGCGTTGACCAGATAGGGCGATTGTCCCTGCATCGGCCGGTCGTGTTCGCGGCTTTGCTCGCCGAACAGAACCTTGCTTTCGATCCAAGCGGCGTTCAACGTCAGCATGAAATTGTTCATGCCGATGAACGCAAGGCTTTTCCTGAGATCGATCTCGACGCCGTAGTTGCGGGCCGAGCGGGCGTTCTCGAACGAAAACTGGTAGGAGCCGCCGGCATCGACATAGTTCCATTCGATCGGATTCTTGAAATGCTTGTAGAAGACGGCGACCGAAATCGTTTCGCCGGCGGCCGGATAGAGTTCGTAGCGCAGGTCGACGTTCTGCACGACGGCCTGCCGGAGGTCCGGATTGCCGGTAATCGTGCTGAACATGTCGAAATCGTAGTAAGTCGACGGCGACAGCTCGCGGAACTCCTGCCGGTTGACGCTCATGCCGTATGCCAGCCGGACGAGCATCCGGGGCGTCAGGTTATACGTGGCGTTGAGCGACGGCAGCGCGTTGTTGTATCGGTAGGTGTTCGTCCGGGTCCGGAAATTGGTTTCCGACGGATAGCTTTCGAGCGAAGAGCGGTAGCTTTCGAAACGGACGCCGGCGTAGACGTTGAAGCGCCCGAGCGACATGTTCAGCGCCGCGTAGGCGGCCAGCACGTCGCTGTAGGCCGAGTAGTCGTCCGTGTTGTGCGTTTCGTCCTGAACGTGCAGCTTGTCGGGTGCGCCCAGATTTTCCGGTGCGAAGATCTGCTCGGCGGGCAGCGAGCCGAAACCGGCGGGCAGCTTGTTCTGATAGGCATTCCACTTGTAGAGGAAGTTGCGGGTAGCGTAGCGGCGCGTTTTGTATTCGCCGTATAGTCCGGTGCGTAACTCGGGGCGGAGCGTCCCGTCGGGAAAGAGCGGCAGGCTCAGGTTCGCTCCGGCCGAAGCGACGTGCTCGTCGAGCGAGGTAAAGTAGCGCGATACGCTGCCCTGATCGATCGAGTATTCGTAAATGCCGTTTTCGGGATTTTTCTCGCGCTCGACGATCCGGCGGTCGGGCTGGCGGCGGTTCGAGTAGGAGTAGGCTGCGTTCCAGTCGAACTTCGCGCCGCTGCGGATCCAGTCGTGACTGCCTGCGAACTGGCCCGTGTAGGCGCTACGGCTCACGTACAAGTATTCGTCCTGCTGCTGCTCGTAATATCCGCTGACGTTGCGCCATCCTTCGCGGTCGGTGAAACGGTTGCGTCCCAATTGGTTGAATATGTTGCGGAATTCGTAACGGCTTACGCACGAGCGCTTGTCGGCTGCCGGAACGTAAGAGAGATTCAGCATAGCGCCGAGCTTCACGTCGTTCGTGTATTGGTTGTCGGTGTATTTGAAGTTGTACAGAGGTTCGTCTTCGGTGTAGTTGTAGATGCCGAACTGCGAGTTTTCCATGCGCAGCAGGCTTTTGTTCGTGTTCGAGTAGTTCAATGCCGCGACCAGCCCGACCGCGTCGCGGCGGGCGGTCACGAAGCGACGGTTCAGCGCTATGTTCAGTTTCTGGTCGATTGTCGGGCGGCGGCTCAGCACTCTCCAGTCGTTGTTGAAACCCGTGCGGGTCACGCGGTCGACCGTCGTGACGTCGTCGTTGTCCACGCGATGCGGAACGTTTTTCAGCGAGCGCATGCCGTTGTCGAAGCCGAGCCAGTCGGTTGCGCTGCCCGGGGCATAGCGGAAATCGTTCGAGTGCGTGACGCTGTTGAATCCTGTGCCGTAGCTGATCGTCAGCGAGTTTTCCTCGGGTACGACTTTCGTGCGGATTCGGATGAAACCGCCCGAGAAGTCGGCCGGCAGTTCCGGTGCGGGCGACTTGACGATTAGCAGGTTGTCGATCTGCGAACTGGGCAGGACGTCGAACGAGAACGCGCGCGTGTCGGCTTCGGAGCTCGGCACGGCCGCCCCGTTGATCCATACGTTGTTGTAGCGTTGGGCCAGTCCGCGGACGATGACGAACTTGTCGTCGATGACCGAAATGCCCGGGACGCGGCGGATTACTTCCGAAGCGTCCTTGTCCTGAGTGCGGGCGATCGTCTGGGCCGATATGCCGCTGGCGACGTAGCGGGCCGATCGCATCTGCGCGATCAGTCCCGCGTCGCTGTCGACCTTGCGCGTCGCGACGACCACGGCTCCGTCGAGCTGCGACGATTCGGGCTCGAGCGTTACGCTCAACTCGCAAGATTCGTCCCTGCGCAGCTCGAGCGGTTCGCTGCGGAATCGTTTGTAGCCGATGAACGACACCGTGACAACGGCCGTTCCGGGTTCGGCGCCGAGAATCAGAAATTTGCCTTCGGAGTCGGTGATCGCTCCGAGCGTCGTTCCTTCGATGGCGACCGTCGCTCCGACGATCGGGGCGCTCGATACATCGACAACGGTGCCGCGCACGACGGCCGAAGCGGCTTGGGCGTCGGCCCGTGCCGGAAAGGAAAGCATGCTCAGCATGAAAAAGAACGATGTCAGTCGGGTCATGAGTTGATAGAGGCGTATTGGTTTTCGATGCCGCAAAGTTACCGGTCCCTGCGGTACGGCTGGTTAACGTACCGAGACCAAACCGTGAAGTTTAAGTTACGAACCGGGCTTCACGTAAAAAGAATGTTAAGAGGAAAAAGACCGGCGCATGCTCAGTTTTTCCTGCAAAGCAGAGGTTGAATCCGAAAAAAATCGTTAATTTGGGCTTCCATTGAACGATTTAAACGAGGAAAGCATGAATCGCAAACACATCCTGATCATTCTGTCGATCCTGCTGCTGCTCCCTTGGGGCGGATACGGGGCGAAGGCGAAAAAGGCGGTATTTATCATCGTGGACGGTGTTCCGGCCGATATGATTGAGCGGCTGAAACCGCCTGCAATCGGCCGGATCGCGGCCGAGGGCGGCTATTCGAGGGCCTACTGCGGCGGGATCGCCGGTACGTACTGCGAGACGCCGACCATTTCGGCTGTCGGGTACAACTGCATCCTGACCTCCGCATGGGCCAACAAGCACAACGTATGGGACAATTCTCCGAAGCCCGATTACAGCTACTGGTCGATTTTCCGGATCGCCAAGGAGCAGAAGCGGGACGTGACGACGGCTCTCTATTCGAGCTGGACCGACAACCGCACCGTGTTGCTCGGCGAAGGGTTGCCCGAGACGGGAGACCTGAGGATCGACTATGTCGTCGACGGTTTCGATCTCGACCAGAAGAACTATCCCAAGGAGAAGGATGATCTGCAAGTCTATCGCATCGACGATACGGTGTCGAGGGCTGCGGCGGCCGGTATCCGCGAGCAGGCGCCGGACCTGAGCTGGGTCTATCTGTGGTATACCGACGATGCCGGGCATATCTACGGCAACGGCGATTATTTCGACGAGTACGTGATGAAGGCCGACCGTCAGATCGAACGCATTTGGGAAGCGGTCGAATACCGCGAGAAATATTTCGACGAGGAGTGGATGGTCGTCGTGACGACCGACCACGGCCGGGGCGACGACGGTCATCATCACGGCGGACAGTCCGCGCGCGAGCGGACCTCGTGGATCGCGACGAACGTTCGGGGAAATGCCCGCTTCGCCGAACCATGGCTGTCGATCGTCGACATCGCTCCGTCGCTCGCTCGCTTTTTGGATTTCGACGTGCCTCAGGAGGTGTTGTGGGAACAGGACGGAGCGCCTTTCATCGGGGAAGCCGATATCTGCGCTCTCGAGGCCGTGCGCGGCAACCGGACGATCGAGCTGACGTGGGAAAGTCTCGACGACCGAGCGCCGGCTACCGTTTACGTTTCGAGGACCAACGATTTCAAAAACGGACAGTGCGACCAGTGGACGAAAGCCGGCCGCGTGAAAGCGGGAGAGCGGCGCTTCGTGTTCGATACGGGCGACGATCCGAACGGTTTCTACAAGTTCGTCGTCGTGACGCCCGGCAATCATCTGAACTGCTGGGTTCCGGAGAAAAAGTAGTTTGCCGGAGCCGGTTGCACGGATTCCGGTGCGATCATAAGCTGGTCGCATCGCTCCGTCAAGTGTTTTTACGCTTCGGCGGGACGGCAAGAACTCGGTTCTCGCTTTTCCGGTCACGGATAGAGCCGTTTCTGGTCTGCCTCGCTGGGATAATTCTCGGCGGGTCGGTTCGCGGAATCGGACAAGAGGGAGGGAACCCGGATGCTTTTTCGCTTGCGGGGCGTTTCCGGGTGTCCGTTCCGTCTTTATCGCAATGCCCGTTTCGAGCTGGTTGCGGAGTGGATCGGATGCTTTTTAGGCGGGGCGACGGTTCTTTCCTGCCCGGGGCATGCTTTGATGGAGGAGATCGGAACGAGTGCGCCCGTCGGACATACCGCTGTATTCGGGCGAGACGAATCGTCCGACGGAGCCGGTCGGTTCCGTGAGGCGCGGGAAAACGCCGTTTGTCGTCGGAATAGAAAAAGAGCGCCTCGAATCTTCGAGGCGCTCTTTCGTAAACAGAGTGCGTCAGGCGACGATTACTTGCCCGGTTCCAGACGTACTTTGACCCACTTGGTCGTTTCGCCGTAGCCGTATTTCACCGTAGCGGGGATGAAGACGTTGCAGGCTTCTTCGACGCCGGCTCCCGCGCTGTTGTTCGTGAATACGAGCTTGGAGTCTTTGGCCGTGATCGAGGCTCCGGCATAGACATCGGCAAGCGGCATGCTTTGCTCGGCTGTCAGCTCGTCGTCGGGCTTGATGCTGCCTCCCTCCCGTTTCATGCCGATCTTGGCGTTGTCGGTGTCCCATACCACGCTTTCGACTTCATAGTATTTCCAGAGCGCAGCGGCGTACTTCTCTTTCTCCTCCGCGTCGACGATGTCGCTTTCGGCTACGATATAGCCGTTAAAGTCGGTCATCGTGAAAGCGTTCGAGCAGTCGATCTCCGAGCCTCCGATCACATGATCCCGGAACGAAGCGTTTTCCAGTTCGGCGTTGATCGTCAGCGGGGCGATGATGTTCGCGTTGAATTCGGCCACCTGCATCTTGTTGTATCCGTTCAGGTCGGCCCATACTTTCAACGTAACCTGCTTGGGCGTATCGCTGTCGATCAGGTTCTTGCCCGCGTCGTTTTTCTCGATCGAGAAGCTGACGGCGTTCGCGTCCGGATGTCTCGGTGCATACCAGTTGTCGACTCCGTCGGCGAAGGTCAGCTCAGCGGCCGTTTCCCCGCCTTTGAGCAGCGAGTAGCCCGCGTCATCGGCCGCTCCGGCCGGTTCGACGGAGAGGTTCGGAGCGTATCCCGTTACGGGTTGAGTCAGGGCGAACTGCAAATCCCATTTCCCGCACGGCGTAAGCACGCCTTTCACGATATCCGCGCCCGGCGTAAAGAGCTGCATCAGGTCGTAGTTGTAGACGCAGGTCGTTCCTGCCGGCATCACGTTCGTATCCGGGTTGTACTGAACCGGATAGATGTTGACCAGCTTGCCCGGAGTGAGCCAGTAATGGTCGTAGTAGCCGCTGATCGACGGCAGAGTGACGTTGACGGTGCACTTCAGCGAGAAGGTCACATCGCCCGCAACGCCTTTCGGATCGGTATAGGTGATCAGGATGCTGTACTCTTTCGACGTGGCCGGTACGATCTTGCCGATCGCCTCGGCGTCGAGCGTCCATTTCAGGGCTACGGCGTCCTCGGATACGTCCGAAGTCTGCTCGGTAATTACGCCGTCGCCTTCGCCGAAGGTACCCTTGCCGTTGACTTTCAGTTCGTAGATAGCTTCGAATTCGTCTTTCGACATGCCGCCTTCCTTCACCTTAGCATAGACGTACTGCGTCATGTCTTTCCAGAGGAAGTCGTTTTCGATGGCGGAGCAGCTCAGATTCTGGACGTAAGTCTTGATCTCGCCCAGTTCGATCGGGTCGGGGCTGACGGAATTTTCTACCCACTTGATTTTGAAGTAGGCCACGTCGACTATCTGATTCTCGTTCGTCGTGTCGACCAGCGTTACCCGCACGATGGGCTCCTTGTCGATAGCCGCGCGGTTGTTGACCTCGCCGCCCGGAACCTGCGACGTGATCGTCGTTCCGTCGATGCGGGCGAATTGCTGCTGATCGGTCTGGTTGGGTCCCAGCTTGTAAGCATCGGGTGCCAGCTCGAAACGGAACTTCAGGCCGTAGCCTTCGAGCTTGTCTGCGGTCATTTCATTGGCGTTCGCCCCGTCGTCGTAGCAACCCGTCACCATGCCGGCCAGGTCGAACGGCTCGTTGTACTTGATGCTCTTGGAGATTTTTTCGGCCTGTGCCGCACCGTAGATCGTAGCGTAGTCCGAAAAATGATGATGCGCGCCGTGTGCACAATCGAAATCGGTAATCTGCTGCGAATTATCGAACTGCGCGGCGATAACGGGCGTTACGGTCGACTCAGCGAGCCGGACATATTCGGAGTAGACGTAGGCTTCGGTCTCGTTCTCGAACAGACAGTCGTCCGCTACGGGCACTTTCAACGCGACGGTATAGATCTTGTTTCCGTCGAGCTTCAGCGGCTCGGTCGAGGTCTTGGCCGCATTGACGGTCAGGATGCCGTTTTCGATGTCGTGGCCGACGACTTTCACAGGCGTATTTTCTCCCGTTTCGGCGGCTCGGGTCACGGCCGTCGTCGAAACGAACGAGGGCGTTCCGATATCCTCCTTCTGTACTCCGGTAGGATTCAGGCGATAATCGGCCGTTGTCGACTCGTCGGAGACGATCGTGGCTTTCGCGGCTTTCTTCGTGCTACCGTCCGGATTGATCGTCAGGGCATTGTACGATACGGACAGGAACTCGATCGTGGGGATTCCGTCGACATAGAGGCCGGGAACCAGCGTCACGCTCGTCAGCCGGGATGAGAGTACGCCGCTGAGCGAGGAAAGCTGTTCTCCCACTTTTTCCATGATCTCGGCGTTCAGGTCCTTCACGGCCTTTTCGAGGGTTGCCTGGTCGATCGCACTCTTGCGGATGTTTTCGATCAGTCCCGACAGTTTCTGATCGAGCGCCGTCAGATCGGCCGAGGAAGCCTTGTCGCCGAGCTCGTCGGCGTACTTCTCCAGCGCTTTCTGCTGTACTTCCAGCGCTTTCTCGAATTTCTGCATGTCGTCGATCGTGGCATAGTCCTTCAGCGTTTGCGACAGGTTTTTCTCGATACCTTCGATCTGGCTGGCCAGCTCGTCGAGCGCGCTTTGGTCGGCCTTGTCCGAAATCAGAGACTGGCATTGAGAAATAGCCTCCCGAATGGCTTCCGTCTTGGCATCGGCGACGGCTTTCTGAGCTGCCGCAGCCGTTTCGGCGGCCTCATCGGCGGCTTCCTTGGCTGCTGCGGCTTTCTGTGTCGCGGCAGCCGCCTCGTTCTGAGCTCCGGTCAGGGCCGTCTGCAAGGCGCCCAGCTGCTCTTGCAGCGCGGCAGCCGTCTCGCTCAGTTCGGTCTGCACGTTCCCGATGTCGTCGTCGTAGTCCTTGCAGCCGGCGTAAGTCAGCGTCGCCCCGATCAGGAGAAACGCCAAAACTCGGTTGATAAAAATTCGCTTCATAGTCTTTGGATTAAATTGTTTGAGTTGAACAAAATAGTGTCTGAGTGTGTCTCTCCCCCTCCTTGATTTCGGCCTTTCGCGAATGAAAAATTGTTGAGTAAAAATTAATTGAAAATGTATATCTTTATCCGATTTATAGCCACGAGCGAACAGGGCCGGATTTTTGCGTGTCCAGCTTCGCCGACGAATAAAAACGGATGTAAAAGCACTGCAATAATACGAAAGATTTCGCCATTATGCAAGAAAAACGACGAAATATTTCGCCAGTTAAGGATAGAATTTTGTATTATATTGAAAATCTGTCTATTAGCAAGCGAGAATTTTACAGTAAAACCGGTATATCCCGGGGTACCTTGGAGAGTCCGACCGGGATTACCGAGGATACTTTGGCGAAATTTATCGCCACATATCCGGAAGTTTCTCTGGAATGGCTGATACGGGGCGAGGGCGAAATCGTACGGCCGAACGGACCCGAAGAGGCTCCGGCCGACCTGCTGGAAATGGCCCGTCGCGTGATCGAAGCCAAAGACGAAATCATCGAATTGCAAAAAAACAGGATTGACTGGCTGACCGCACGCTTGTCGGAGAAGGGGTAAGGCCCGTTCCAGGCCGTTGGCGCGTGAAAAGCGCGCGCCTGAAACTCGAAATGGATGGGATTCTCCGTCGAACGGCGCCGTGCCGCGGTCCGGGTTGCCGTCGTTTCCCGCTGTCGTGCGGCGTTTTTGCGGACGGCTGTTTATTCGCGGAAGTTATGCCGCTTTTTTGAGGCCATTATACTCCCCAGGTACCCATACGTTCGCAACCGAAATTTTTTCATCGGCCGGTCGCGGTCAGCAACCGCTCGCAGGCCGTGCGTCCGATCGGGTCCTTATCCTGAATCCTCTCCGGCGGAGGGATGCCGGGGTGTCGGAAACATGGAGAACCCGAGGGAGGGTACAGGAGAACATATGAGTGGTTTTTTGTACGAGAACGACCATCGGTCGCGGCCATAGACCGTGACAGGCTGTCGGATAGAAA
>ERZ773225.2907-NODE-2907-length-16315-cov-3.034502_pt1 | contig 16315 bp, 10 predicted proteins | sample MGYA00580993_ERZ773225 | MGnify/ENA primary metagenome ERZ773225 (study PRJEB29015, sample SAMEA2737748) | human gut metagenome | biome: human gut; feature: human-associated habitat; material: faeces | place: China | collected 2012 ... | reverse complement strand
TAAGGAGAATTGTAGTGGGCGACGCTTGCCTGCTTGGTGGAAAAACCACCGGTGCCGGTAGTGGCAAAAGCATGACAGATGCTGTCGAACCAGTCCATACCTCCAAGCATCAGCAGGCCGACAAGCAGAGCTGTTATGCCGGCATAGATACTCCAAATCCATTTGGCGGTTATGCCGATGCGCGGATGCACCTTGTCATGCGTAGGACCGCTTGCTTCGGCGGCGAATACCTGCAGGCCACTGACTCCGAAGATGGGAAGCACTGCAATGGTGAACATGATGATTCCCAAGCCGCCAATCCACTGTGTCATACTGCGCCAGAACAGTATTCCATGAGGAAGTGACTCGATGTCGTCCAAGATGGTGGCACCCGTACTGCTGAAACCGGACATGGTTTCGAAAAAAGCATTTGTGATCGAAGGGATATAACCGCTCAGATAGAAGGGGAGCATTCCGAAAAGAGAGAAAGCCAGCCAGGCAACAGTAACGATGACATATCCGTCGCGGCGTCCCAATTGTTTCTCGGCTCCGCGTCCGATAAAAAGTAATACCACTCCCATCAATGCAGTGAGACTTGCCGATTGCAGAAAACTTATCAGATCATCTTCATGATACAGTAACGATACCCCTCCGCAACACAATAGCATGGCTGTTTCTATTAATAGCAGAAATCCGGTGATGCGGTATATCATTTTAGAATTAATCATATTTAATTGACAATTGACAATTAATTAAAGTATTTTTCTATTTTCTTGATCATCATACTCAGGCAGAACACTACCACGTGGTCACCTGCACGCACCAGCGTGTCTCCGGTGACAAGGATACCTTCACCGTTCCGGATCATACCGCCGATGGTAGTTCCTTTAGGCAATCCCAGATCCTTGATGAGGTGTTTGGTAATTTTAGAGTCTGCCTTTACGGTAAATTCGGCCACGTCGGCATTGGCGAATGTGAGGCATTTTACGTTACTGACGTCCGCATCCAGCATCATTTGATAGATGTGGCTGGCGGAAATCATCTTCTTGTTGATTACCGTGCCGATGTCAAGACTCTCCGCCATGCCTATATAATCAATGTTTTCTACTTCTGCCACTGTTTTATTCACACCCATACGTTTGGCGGCAAGGCAGGCGAGGATGTTCGTTTCGGAGTTTCCGGTCAGTGCCACAAAAGCTTCTGTGTTTTTGAGACCTTCTTCGATGAGCAGGTCCATATCGCGGCCGTCTCCGTTGATAATCATGGTACGATCGTCCAGTAATTCTGTCAGGCGGTTGCAACGGTTGAGGTCGTTGTCTACAATTTTCACTTGCATGTAGTCGGGTACATACTGTGCCGTTCGCACAGCAATACGGCTTCCTCCCATGATCATGACATTGCGTACATCGGCATAATCTTCTTTTCCGGCGATTTTCCGGATATAAGGAATGTATTTTCGGGTGGTGGTGAAATAAACGATGTCATTCAGTTTGATGGTGTCGTCACCCCGGGGAATAATAGTATCTGTGCCACGTTTGATAGCTACCACATGATAAGGAATGTTGGGGCTTCCGAGTTGGTGGAGGGGGATGTCCAGAATTTCTGCCTTTTCACGCATTTTGGCACCTATCAGGATCAGTGCTCCTCCGCAGAATTCCCACCATTGACGTACCCAGCTCATACGCATGGAGGATACGATCTCTTTGGCGGCCAGCATTTCGGGGTAGATGAGCGAATCTACTCCTAACTTTTGGAAGAACTCTTTGTTTTTGGGTAACAGGTATTCGTAATTGTCAATGCGTGCTACGGTTTTCAGTGCACCCAGATTGTGAGCCAGCATGCAGGCTGTCATGTTTCGGCTTTCGTCCGGAGTGACGGCGATGAACAAGTCGGCTTCTTTTACGCCTACTTCTTTCAATCCGGAGATGGAAGAAGGGGATGCAGTGACGGTCATCAAGTCAAAATTATTGCTCAAAGTACTGAGCTTCTCTTCGTCGTCGTCCATTAATATGATATCCTGCCGCTCACGGGAGAGCAGTTTGGCCAGATGGGTGCCTACGTTGCCGGCACCGGCAATGATAATCTTCATTTTTGTCTGCTGTTATGCTTCGTTTATTTAGTTACTGAGATGTGCTTTTTCGTCCACAGTTTGTATTTTTATTCCATTACCGTTTATTCTGGCATTTTTTTCCCACTTTTCACCTTTTAGCACTTTCTTGATGCCTTCTTCATCCAGGCCGCAGAGGGCATATAGCTGCGCTGCCGTCCCGTGTTCAATGAAATGATCGGGGATACCGATACGCTGTAGTTTCGGACTGTATCCATGATCAGCCATGAATTCAAGTACGGCACTTCCCATGCCTCCGGCTTTGATGCCGTCTTCTATGGTGATAATGTGGTTGAATCGTGTTCCTATTTCGTGTAGGAGCTCTTCGTCTAATGGTTTGAGAAAGCGTAAGTCATAATGGGCTATACTTTGTTTAGGGTTCTCTTTCTCTACTTGTGCGATGGCGGCCGTATTTCCTATCGGACCGATAGTGATAACGGCCAAATCACGGCCCTCTTTTAGTTTTCGTCCCCGTCCTACGGGAATTTCTTCGAGCGGGCACTTCCAGTCCACCAACACTCCCCGTCCACGCGGATAACGGATGACGAACGGCCCTTTGTCCGGTAACTGTGCCGTATACATTAGCCGGCGTAGTTCGTGTTCGTTCATCGGAGAGGAGACGGTCAAGTTGGGGATCGGACGCATGTATGCCAAGTCGAACATTCCGTGATGCGTAGGACCGTCTTCACCTACCAATCCGGCACGGTCGAGACATAGCACAACGGGCAATCGTTGGATGGCCACATCATGAATCACATTGTCGTAGGCACGTTGCATAAATGAGGAGTAGATATTACAAAAAGGCAAAAGGCCGTCTTTCGCCATTCCTCCGGAGAAAGTCACAGCATGTCCTTCGGCGATGCCTACGTCGAAAGCGCGTCCGGGCATTTGTTCCATTAAGAAATTCATGGAGCATCCTGTAGGCATGGCAGGCGTTACCCCCACGATGCGCGGGTTTTGTTCGGCCAGTTCCACCAGCGTATGTCCGAAGACATCTTGAAAGAGTGGTGGCATTCCGTTCGTATCGGCAATCAGTCTTTTCCCTGTTTCCGGGTCGAATTTGCCCGGTGCATGCCAGATTCCCGGATGCTTTTCGGCCGGTTCGAATCCTTTTCCTTTAATGGTGTGAAGATGCAGTACTTTAGGGCCTTCCATATCTTTGATATCCCGCAAGATACGAGCGATATTTTGTACGTCATGTCCGTCTACCGGGCCGAAATAACGAATGTTCATTCCCTCGAAGATGTTTTGTTGTTGTGCGACGAGCGATTTCAAACTGTTTCCCAAACGGATAAGTGCCTTGCGGCGATCTTCATTTAGGATACCCATTTTGAAGAGCAGTTGTGAAGTCTTGAATCTTAACTGATTGTAGCGGTTGGAGGTGGTAAGGTTAAAGAGATATTGCTTCATTCCGCCCACGCTTCGGTCGATGGCCATATCGTTATCATTCAGTATGATAAGCAGATTGTTAGGGGTGGATGAAACGTTGTTGAGCCCTTCGAAAGCCAGTCCGCCACTCATCGATCCGTCGCCGATGACGGCTACCACATGGCGGTCGCGTTCTCCTTTTTTCATGGCTGCCACTGCCATGCCCAATGCTGCTGAGATGGAGTTGGAAGCATGTCCGCAAGTAAAAGTATCGTATTCGCTTTCTTCGGGTGAGGGGAAAGGCCGGATACCTCCCATTTTACGATTGGTGGAAAAGGTGTCGCGGCGTCCGGTAAGGATTTTATGTCCGTAAGCTTGATGTCCTACGTCCCAGACGAGGCGGTCGTAAGGAGTATTGAACACGTAATGCAGGGCTACGGTGAGTTCTACCACTCCCAGACTGGCAGCAAAGTGTCCCGGATTGCAGGAGACTTCTTTGATGATGTCTTGCCGTAATTCATGACACACCTCGGGTAGTTGCTCAGGTGTGAGTCGCCGCAAGTCTTCGGGGTTAACCAATGCGTTTAGCAAGCTATATGTGGTTTCGTTCTTCATGTTCCGACAGAATTTAGTATGCAAAAATACGAAAAGAAAAGGAAAGACATTCTTTTTTGATGTGAAAAAGCAGTAATGTTATATTTTTGTACGAAAATATTGCGGGGTTGGGGAGAGGTTTCATTTCCTGATAAAAAATGAACCGATTGTTTTTTCCGTTCCGATTTTTTCCCTATTTTCGCGTGATTTGATAAATGTGCCAATGATGAACTTCTCTACCCCTGTTGAATTACCAAAGGGTTTGCCACCTATCACTCATGCGCAACAACTGTTGCTGATGGGCTCTTGTTTTGCCGAGAATATCGGCCGGCAGTTGAAAGAGAACTCTTTTCACTGTGACGTCAACCCTTTCGGAATATTATATAATCCTTTTTCTGTATTGGAAGCATTGCAAGAGATTCTTTCGGGAAAGCAATATACAGCATCCGATCTTTTCTTCTTTCGTGATTGTTGGCATAGTCCGATGCATCACGGGGCTTTTTCAGCAGTTTCGGTTGAGGAGGCGTTACAGCAGATCAATGATCGTTTACGGCAAGCTCACGACCGGATGAGCCGTACGGACTGGCTGCTGCTGACTTGGGGGACAACTTTTGTGTATCAGCAACGAGAGACGGGGCGTATCGTATCGAATTGTCATAAGCAGCCGGAGAAACTGTTCACCCGTAGAATGTTGACGGTAGATGAGATCGTCGATGAGTATACGCGATTCCTGAAAGAACTTCGAAATCAGAATTCCACTTTGAAAGTGCTTTTTACCGTAAGCCCGATCCGGCATATCCGTGACGGTATGCATGCCAATCAGCTCAGCAAAGCGACGTTGCTTTTAGCAATAGAACGATTACAAAGTATTTTTCCTGCTACAGTCTTTTATTTTCCTTCTTACGAGATTATGCTTGACGAATTGCGTGACTATCGCTTCTATGCCGATGATATGCTTCATCCTTCTCCTTTAGCAGTAAATTATCTGTGGGAACGCTTTTCCGATGTTTTCTTTTCTGATGAAACAAAAAAGATTATGGATGAATGTGAAAGTATTCGTAAAGCGCTGGCACATCGCCCCTTTCATCCCGACTCTGAGGAGCATAAAAGATTTTTAGGACAAATTGTGTTAAAAATAGAACGACTTAACCGAAAATACCCGTACTTAGAGTTTGAATAATGCCTCGATAATGTGCCAATGTCTCAATAATGTGCCAATGCACCAATATGCTAATGTGCCGATTGTTATGCGGTGTATTGCTATAGCGCAGCTAATTGGCATATGGGCACATGGGCAAATTAATTAATTATTTATGTCATATACGATTGAAACAATAGCCGAACGTATGGGTGCCCGCAGGGTCGGTACCTTGGAAGCCACTGTTGACTGGTTACTTACAGATAGCCGTTCACTCAGTTTTCCCGAAGAAACTCTCTTTTTTGCCCTGACTACGAAACGAAACAAAGGAGCACGATACATCCCCGATCTTTATGAACGCGGTGTGCGGAATTTCGTTTTATCACAAGAGGATTTCGATGAGTGGAGCAAAGAGAAGGGAGATGGGAGAATGGAGACGGGAGATGTTGACAGTACACTGACTTCTGATTTTCAACTTTCAACTTTCAACTTTCAACTTTCAACTAAACAAGGGCTTTCTGCTTTTAACTTTCTGATCGTCAGTAATCCGTTGAAAGCTCTTCAGAAGTTAGCCGAACAGCATCGTGAACAGTTTCAGATACCTGTAATAGGTATTACGGGAAGCAATGGAAAAACGATTGTAAAGGAGTGGCTGCATCAGTTGCTCAGTCCTGACCGTATCATTGTGCGTTCACCGCGCAGTTATAATTCACAGATCGGTGTGCCTCTTTCTGTATGGCAGATGAATGAGGAGGCGGAACTGGCCATCTTCGAGGCTGGTATTTCTGAGATGGGAGAGATGCGTGCTTTGGCGAACATGATCAAGCCATCTATCGGTATTCTTACTAATATTGGTGGGGCACACCAGGAGAACTTTTTCTCCTTGCAGGAAAAGTGCATGGAGAAACTCAGCCTTTTTAAAAATTGCGATGTCGTAATTTATAATGCCGATAATGAACTGATAAGCAATTGCGTGGCAAAATCGATGCTTACGGCTCGTGAGATAGCTTGGAGTTGCAAGGATGCCGAGCGTCCTCTATATATAAGCAAGATATTGAAGAAAGAAGATCATACGGTTATTTCATATCGTTATCTGGAAATGGATAATACCTTCTGTATCCCTTTCATTGATGATGCATCTATCGAAAATTCACTCAATTGCCTGGCAGCCTGTCTTTATTTGATGATGCCTGCCGATCAGATAACAGAACGAATGGTACGTCTCGAGCCCGTGGCCATGCGTCTGGAGGTGAAGGAGGGAAAGCAGGGATGTATACTTATCAATGATAGTTATAATTCCGATTTGGCTTCACTTGATATTGCTCTTGACTTTCTGGTACGTCGTTCCGAAGCAAAAGGAATGAAACGTACACTTATCCTTTCGGATATTTTGGAAACCGGACAGAGTACGACGACACTTTACCGTAAAGTGGCCCAATTGGTACAAAGTAGGGGCATTGAAAAGATTATCGGTGTGGGACCTGAAATTTGTTCCTCTGCTGCACGCTTCGATATGGAAAAGTATTTTTTCCATACTACAGACGAATTGATGGCATCAGAACTTCTGAACGGCTTACACAATGAAGTGATTTTGATAAAGGGTTCGCGTGCATTCAACTTTGATTTGGTTTCGGATGCTTTGGAACTGAAAGTGCATGAGACGATACTGGAAGTGAATCTGGGTGCTATGGTAGCCAACTTGAATCACTATCGTGCCATGCTCCGGCCGGAAACAAAAATGGTCTGCATGGTAAAAGCTTCTGCTTATGGAGCCGGCTCTTATGAAATAGCTAAGACTTTGCAGGAACATCGGGTAGATTATTTGGCCGTGGCTGTGGCTGATGAAGGAGCGGAATTGCGCAAAGCAGGCATTACCTCTTCCATTATCATCATGGATCCGGAGCTAACCTCTTTTAAGACGATGTTCGATTATAAACTCGAACCCGAAGTATATAACTTCCATTTGCTCGATGCATTGGTGAAGGCTGCCGAGAAAGAAGGTATTACCAATTTTCCTGTGCATATTAAGTTGGATACCGGAATGCACCGTCTTGGATTTGCCGAAGGGGACGTTCCTCTGTTAATACGGCGGCTGAAGAACCAGAATGCATTGATTCCACGCTCGGTATTCTCACATTTTGTGGGGAGCGATTCTCCTCAGTTTGATGCCTTTACACGTCAGCAAATTGAGATATTCGAACGCGCCTCGGTTGAATTGCAACGGGCTTTTCCGCATAAAATTCTGCGTCATATCTGCAATACGGCAGGAATTGAGCGTTTTCCGGGTGCGCAGTTTGATATGGTTCGTCTGGGTATCGGACTGTATGGGGTCAGCCCCATTGATAATTCGGTCATAAACAATGTCAGTACATTGAAAACCACTATTTTGCAGATACGTGATGTCGCGGCCGAAGATACGGTGGGGTATAGCCGTAAAGGACATTTGGAGCGTCCGTCACGTATTGCGGCCATTCCTATCGGTTATGCCGACGGGTTGAATCGTCATTTGGGATGCGGACATGCTTACTGTCTGGTTAATGGAAAAAAAGCCCCTTATGTAGGCAATATTTGTATGGATGTCTGTATGATCGATGTGACCGGCATCGACTGTCAAGAGGGAGATCCTGCTATTATCTTCGGAGATGACTTGCCGATTACCGTATTATCTGATGTGCTTGATACGATACCTTATGAAGTACTTACGAGCGTTTCAACGCGGGTGAAGCGAGTGTATTATCAGGATTAGGAAATTAGGGATTAGTGATTAGTGATAAGTGCTTAGTACTATGCAGTGTAACAGCGCGGCCTGTTAATCACTGATCGCTTATCACTAATTCTCAAAGTTCTTTTTCTCTTTCTAACGAAATCACTATATTTGTCCCCAAACTTATATATACTTTACTATCTTATGACAAACTTATTATTATTAGGCTTTTTACCCAGTGGTTCCGAATGGATTATTATTGCCCTCGTGATCCTTTTGCTTTTTGGTGGAAAGAAGATACCCGAATTGATGCGTGGCCTTGGTAAAGGCGTAAAGAGTTTCAAGGATGGTGTAAACGAAGCGAAAGAGGAGATTAATAAAGCGAAAGACGAGATCGACGAACCGGCTAAAACAACAGACAAGGATAAGAAATAGTCATGGCTGAAATGACTTTCTGGGACCATCTGGACGAGTTGCGCCGGGTGTTGTTTCGTGTCATTGGAGTTTGGTTTGTACTGGCGGTGGGATATTTCATCGCTATGCCCTATTTGTTTGATAACGTAGTGCTGGCTCCTTGTCACAATGACTTTGTGTTTTATGACCTGTTACGATACATCGGCAAGACGTTTGATCTGACAGATGATTTTTTTACACAGGAGTTTCAGGTGAAACTGGTAAATATTAATCTGGCTGCTCCTTTTTTTATACATATGTCTACGGCATTCTGGATGTCGGTAGTGACGGCCATGCCTTATATCTTTTTTGAGATATGGCGGTTTATTAATCCGGCACTCTATCCAAATGAACGTCGTGGTGTACGGAAAGCACTGACAATCGGTACTTTTATGTTTTTTCTGGGAGTATTGCTGGGATATTTTATGGTGTATCCGTTGACACTTCGTTTCTTGTCCACTTATCAGCTTAGTGCAGAGATAGAGAATGTAATCTCACTCAATTCATATATAGATAATTTTATGATGTTAGTGCTCTGCATGGGGTTGGCATTCGAGTTGCCTTTGGTGACGTGGCTACTTTCGCTGTTGGGGCTTGTCAATAAATCGTTCTTGAGAAAATACCGTCGGCATGCTATCGTCATTATTGTGATTGCTGCTGCCATCATTACTCCTACAGGAGATCCTTTCACGTTGAGTGTCGTGGCGATACCGCTTTATCTACTTTACGAGATGAGTATTCTGATGATTAAGGATAAACCGAAAACGGAAATCGAAGATGAATAATTATTCAATGTAGTGATATATCATTCGGTATAGACTTCCAAGTGCCTGTTTGATATTTTTCGGGTATCGTGTTCACCGTCCATATGCTTGGTGCTTACGATCCGTATGCACCGTGCATACGAGTTATAAGCACCGTGCATACGGGTCGTAAGCACAGATGCAGGAAAACGAGAGTAGCCTTTCACCCTGCATTGCCGATGAATAGGGCGATTAAGCAAAAAGGTGAAGTTGGTAAATTCTAGGTGGATAATGTGCCAAAATGGTCGGAATCTTATACAAAGAAAGTCGCGTAACGAATAGCTTTTCATGGAAAGCCTCCTAAACATATATTACTGACACTCATTCGTTCCGATGTTTTCTGCAACTTTTGCATTAGTGGGTGAGCTGAAGTAGTTTGGTTAATTCTCCCAATTTTTTCAATTGGTAGAGCCGGGGATGCTCAAAATGTTCTACTACTTCATGCTGCCACATTATTTCGAAAGGTATATGCATCGCATAGCCACCGAGAGCCAATACCGGCTGGATATCCGATTTCAGCGAGTTGCCCACCATTAGAAACTGATTGGGAGTTATTCGTAGATTTTCTATAAGTTTGGCATATTCTTTTTCTGTCTTGTCTGACATAATTTCCACATGGTCAAAGTAGGGGGAGAGACCGGAGCGTTGCAGCTTTCGTTGCTGATCCAGTAAATCTCCTTTGGTGGCCACTACTAATTGATAGCGTTTACTTTGTTTTAGAATCTCTAAGGTCTCTTCGACTTCGGGCAGTAACTCTATTGGCATGTCCAGTAGGGATTTACCTAAAAGAAGAACCTTTTCTATTGTTTCTGATGGCACTTTCTGCTTACTGATGCGCAATGCGGTTTCTATCATCGATAGCGTAAATCCTTTCGCACCGTAACCGTAACGTTCCAGATTGTCCATTTCTGTGTGAAACAACTCGGCAGATATCTCTTTGGGCTCTCCGTAAGAACTTAATAATCCGGTATATTCTCGTTCTATATCCTGGAAGAACGGTTCATTGCTCCAAAGTGTATCGTCTGCATCGAATGCAATTATTTTTATCTCTTTCATCTTTTTCGTATGTTTACGGCACAAATTTAAATAAATAATTTCTGAAGTTAGCAAGATTGGAAAAGTTTGCTCCGGTGGGTGTCCTTATCTTTGCTGCGTGAAACAATCAAAGAATATGGAACAAAGAATGGCGACAACCCAAGAGTATCACCAGTGTGTAAATAGGGTGGTGGAGTATATCAACAATCATTTAGGTGAAGAAATAGATTTGGAAAGACTGACCGAAATTTCTCATTTCTCGCCTTATCACTTTCACCGCATTATGAAGGCATTTTTAGGTGAACCGTTGGGAGCATTTATTGTGCGTACAAGAATCGAGACCGCAGCCCGATTGTTACGTTATAGTACAATGCCTGTAAGTGATATTGCTTATCAGATAGGATATGCTTCTCCTTCGTCGTTGTCGAAAGTCTTTAAACAATTTTATGGTATTTCACCCAATGAATATCGAAACAATAAAGACCACATTATTATGAAACCAATGGAAGTGAATCCGGAACTGGATGTGACAATGGAAGTACGTGAACAACAGCCGAAGCAGGTGATTTATGTTCGTTTGACAGGCGCATATATGGCTTTGGCATATTGCGAAGCATGGAAAAAACTGTATGCTTATGTAAATGAAGAGAAGATATATACCGGATGTATGGAATATATTTGCATATTTCATGATGATCCGAAGGTGACCGAGACTAAGAATTTGCGGACAGATGTTTGTTTTACTGTTCCCGTAGCAGTACAACCCAAGGGTGAAATAGGTGTGAAGGAAATTCCGAGGGGAAAATATCTGGTATTTCGCTATAAAGGACCTTATTCTAATCTGGGAGCGGTGTATGATACGATTTATGGGCATTGGATTCCCGAAAGCGGCTATAAGATCAGTGATGCACGTGGTTATGAGGTGTATCTGAATAATCCGGGTAATACGCCTCCTGAGGAGTTATTGACAGAAATTTGTGTGCCGGTGGAGTAAATACTTGATACAGAAATATGAAAATGAAAAAGCCTCTTCTCTCGAAGCGGCTTTTCTTGTTTACTTGCTTTGAAAAAATTGAAAAGGCAGTAAACGTTAAAGCGAAAAAAAGGGAAGTCTCACGACTTCCACAATTCTTCTAACCTTAAATCTAAATCTCTATGAAAAAAACGTGATGCAAATATAGCGGTTTGTTCATTATTTAGGTGTTAATAAAGCGCATAAAGAGAGAATAAAAATTAATAACCTTCCGTATTATTTCGAAAGATCCTTGCTTATTCGTCCATTCTGACTGTTGAGGGCATTGATTTCATCAAATTATCGTAAATGGGATTCAGTTTCAGTAGATTGGGAACTCCTGTAATAAACATCTGTTTTCGGGCACGGGTCATTGCTACATTTAATTTTCGGTCTACCAATATTCCGTTGTCCACCGTTAAGTTCGAGAGGAATTTGAGTTGGTAAGGGTAGTTGACACAGAACGAATAAATGATGACATCCCGTTCACTCCCTTGAAAACGTTCGACTGTGTCGATAAGTATCCTGTTAAGCATCGGAATGTTTAATCGGGCAATTTCTTGTTTGATGAGTGCTATCTGGCTACGATAAGGAGTGATAATACCCAAAGTTTGTGCTGTGTTGAATTCTTTTTCGTTTTTTTGATAAACGTCTAATGCCAGTCGGGCAACGATACGAGCTTCGGAACGATTCGTTTTGGCCGGCGCTCCTGCGGGTTCCGGTTCGGACGGATAGAAAGCGAGGCGCGTGATGCCTGCCGAATCTTCCAGTTGATGAGGTAATCCTACGGGTAACAGGCGCCCTTCGTAGAAAGTACGGTTGGCAAAAAGGGCTACTTCGGGGTGCATACGTCCTTGTCGGCAAAGCATGTCGGAGAGAAGTGAGGCGGGAGAAGTGAAATGGGGATAGGGAGATATATTATCTTTGGAGGGATGGGAGTAGTTTTGGGTGTTGCGGTAAAGACGCTCAAAAAGAGAATCTTTAAGGTTTGTTAGTCCGATGGCACGCAGTGTTTCATTGTGTATTTCAGATTGATCTTCACGTTGAAGAACGACGGCTGGGAGCTGTTTGTGATCGCCTATAAGGATAAATTTGCCAATGGCATTATCCCCCGACATACTACGGGCACAAAGGATGCCCAATAACTGAGGTTCAAGAATCTGAGTTGCTTCATCGACAATGGCTACATCGAATTTTTTCAGGCGGAAGAGTTCTGGCTTGCCGGAAATGGAGGCTACTGTACCTATGAATATCCGGCAACGTGTAATACGGTCGGTCACTTCCGAACGGCGCATACAAGCTGACAGTTCATTTTCTATCAGATGGCTGCGATAGGCCTCGTCACAGGACAGTTCGCTGCCTATGCGGATAAAGTCCACTTTGGGGCGGATGGAAGAGAGTGATTTGCAAATCTCATCTACGGCACGGTTGGTATACGATAACAGAAGTATCTGTGCCTGTTCGTCCTGGTGGAAGGTTTCTACCATTTTTTTGAGGGCACAAGAGGTCTTTCCTGTTCCTGGAGGGCCTATCAGCAGAAAATAATCTTTGGCCGCTTGTGCTTTAAGGGCAACACGGGAGAAATCATCGGTGGCGGCAGTGATGCGGGGAATGAACGATTCGTCGAAGGCAGGGGAGCGTTGGGCGAGAAGCAGATCCCGGCGGTCTTTTGTTGCCGACGCAAAAGCTGACAGTCCGTAGTACATATTGCGGAAAGTGGTATCCATTGTGTCATGTTCGATGGCATACAGGCTGTCAGGGGGAAGGACAGAGGAATTCTGCTGACTGGCGCGTAGGCGGATATGTATCTCTTCTTCAGTGATTGTTTCGATATACCTTTAAATACCATTTTGTTGGTGACATTATCGGTAACTGTATTGCGTTCGTACAATACTATGGAGTCTCCTTGCCGGAAGTTGGGTAAGGCTTCTTCCCGGAGTATTTTTCTGGATAAGATGATAGTGGCTTTATGCTCGTCGGCTGCGTGATTCTCTTTGATGCGCAGGTCATAAAGAATTTCTCCGGCTTCTGATTTTTCGGCGAGTGTAGAAAGCCATAAGGCAGCGGCTCCTGTACGTCCTTCGTAGTCTACGTCTCCGGATTTAGAGGTATAAAGCTCTTTGGTTATAAAATTATACAGGGCATAGAAATAGGTTTGTTCCAGAGGAGAAAGAGCGGCGAGATGTTGTGCGAATATATCAATGGAGGGACGCAGGTATTGTTCCCAAAAACGGCCTTGTAATCCCCGTTCATTGAGAGTTTGCGCTTGGATTGACTGTAATTTGGCAGCAGTATATTCAAGGCTGTTATGTAATTGTATACCGTATTCTTCGGCTACGATGCGATTTCGAAGGTCGATCACCCGGCGTACCATAGCCCATGACGGGCGGGCCGGATAGAGCAGAGGATAACGTGTATAAAGCAGGTAAGCCTTTACGCGGTGGTGGTCCATCTTCATTGAATATTGAAGTACCGCCTGGTAGAGTAACATCTGTACTTTATTGTTTTCTTTCGGTTCTACTTTATTACGGATACTGTATTCGTCTCCTTTACCGGATTTCATTTCAATGAATGACGACATATCCCGTTGCATATAGTCGAGACGTCCTTGTAAACCAAGTGCTTCACAAATGTACGAAGGTTCGAGTACGGCATCCCTCTTATCCATTTCATATCCGGGGGCATGGAACGTTTCGGTTACTACTTCCCGGATGTGTTCAAAGTGCATTTTGCAATCTTCAAAGAATTGACGCTCCTTTTCCTTATCCTGTAGATCGGCGCAGGCAGCCAGTTCAATGGGGTAACGGCGGAAGGCCTTTTGCATACACGAAAGATAGTCTACTTCTCCGTTTGCGTGGATCCATTCGTCCAGAAAGAGGTTGGCTATATTTCCTAATAATAATGGACGCGCATTTTCAATGGGTTGTAAACGTGCCAGAAAATAATTGGCCGGATGATGACCATACTCCCGGAAACACTCGGCGAGCGAGCTGATATCTATCAGATAGTCCGGTTCGAGAACGATGAAAGCAGGATTGAGTATTCCGTTGTCGTCTACGTTTATATCCAGGAGGTTGAGCTGTGCATGCTGCCAAAGGAGTTTGCATGTTTCTGCAAACTCTTCGTTGAATTGGGGGATATTGTAGCGCACCCGTAACGGTTCATCGGCGATACTGTCCAGTGGTGTTACATATAGGAAATGTTCATCGGAATGTTGGAAGCATACCCGCATACGTTCTATTTTTCTGCGAGTGGGCGGAGCGATGATATAAGTGGGATCTGTTTTGGGCAGCAATCTATATAATTCATCCGGAATGTCGGTTCCCGAGAGTTTTTTCAGGAAAAAAGCGAGAGTCTTTGCGTCGCGCAATAATTTTTCCCGTTCGGGCTCTGTTCTACGGTTCAGTACGCCATTTGAAGTCAGGCGGAAAGTATGCAGTCGATTCTGTTCTATGGCTGATAAACCGGTGCGTGCAGCTACAAAACTGATTCGTGCGGACAGGTCGGTCATTTGCAGGCTTTCGTTCTGCATCTGGCTACGGCAGAGGCGTTCGAGCAGGTCACGCATTTGTTTATAGGCTATGTCGAGCTTGTTATCATCGATGCGGCAGACAGTCAACAAAATATCAAACGATTCTTTTATCTCCTTATTTTCCATGCATGCAAAGATAATGCAAACCGAGAGTAGAATAAAATAAACAAGTTCATTTTATTATGTTAGGGTGTAGTTTGCCTTCGCTTGTAGTAAAGACAAGGAAAAGGGAAGTAACGTCAACTTCTTTTAATAAATAAAAAAAGCTGTGCCGACTACCTGTCGACACAGCTTTTATTATTTATAAACATTTATGTGTGGAAAGATTAATCCAATACGATAGGTTTGTATTTCGGAACCAATGCCTTCATTACGGTCCAACCGATGAGGTAGGCTACTGCACAAACACAGAAGATAATGAAGTAACCGGCTGGCTTACCCTCAAATCCCATGAAAGTCATTTGAGTTTCGTCTGCATATACAAACAGGTTACCAGCTACTTTCTGAAGAATCATAGAGCCGAAACCACCGGCCATACCACCGATACCCGTGATACTTGCAATCGCTGTTTTAGGGAACATATCACTTACAGTAGAGAAAATGTTAGCCGACCAGGACTGGTGAGCAGCTCCACCGATACCGATCATGATTACGGGGAACCAAGGAGAAATAGTACCTAACGGTTGTGCCAACAATACTACCAACGGGAAGAATGCGAAGATCAACATCGCTTTCATACGGGCAGCGTAGGGGTTCATACCTGTTTTATTGATGAAGATAGTAGGAAGTTTACCACCGTAAATAGACAACATGGTAATGGCATATAGCGTAAAGATCAATCCCATACCCAATGGGCTGGATGTTTTGATATCGAATTGTGTGAATAAATAAGAAGGAGTCCAGAAAAGGAAGAACCACCATACACCGTCGGTCATAAATTTACCGAAAGCAAAAGCCCAAGTCTGTTTGTAGCTGAAACACTGCCAGAATTTCATTTTTTTCTGGTCTTTCTCTTCTACATGTGGAGCGGCACCTTCTTCGTGCTTATCTTGTTCAATGTATTCCAATTCGGCTTTGTTCACGTGTTTACTCTTTGAAGGGGCTGTGTACATGAATACCCAGAAACCCATCCAAATAAAGCCGAGACCACCAATAACGATAAATGCCATTTCCCAACCCCATACTTTAGCTAAAATAGGAATAGTCAGCGGAGCAATTAATGCACCGATAGATGCACCGGCGTTAAAAATAGAGGTGGCATAAGCACGGTCTTTTTTGGGGAAGTACTCGGCAGTAACTTTAATGGCTGCCGGGAAGTTACCTGCTTCACCGAGTGCCAATACACAACGGGCAGCAAGGAAGCAGTACATACTGATGGTAGCGATTGTAACCACTGTGGCACCTGTTGCGGAAGCTAATTCCGCAGCACTGTGAAGACCTACAAAGTGCTCGGTTACTACTCCACATAAGGCGTGGAGACATGCACCTGCCGACCATACACCGATTGCCCAAAGGAAACCTTTCTTTGTTCCCATCCAGTCGATGAAACGTCCGGCAAACAACATACAGATTGCATATACAATGGAAAAT
>ERZ773225.2895-NODE-2895-length-16368-cov-2.552014_pt1 | contig 16368 bp, 10 predicted proteins | sample MGYA00580993_ERZ773225 | MGnify/ENA primary metagenome ERZ773225 (study PRJEB29015, sample SAMEA2737748) | human gut metagenome | biome: human gut; feature: human-associated habitat; material: faeces | place: China | collected 2012 ... | reverse complement strand
CCGGAGAATACCGGAGAGAAGCCCGGCAAGGTGACCACCAAGGAGGCGGCGGAGTCTGCCAAGCAGGTCGCCGCCGAGATTGCCCAGGGCAGCGCCGCTGAACAGACGGCCTACCGGTTCCCGCCCATTGAACTGCTGCGCCGTCCAGCCGGAACCAGTGCCGACGGCACCGAGGAAATGCGGGAGAACTCCCGGCGGCTCAACGAGACCCTGGCTTCCTTCCACATCGATGCCCATATTATCAATGTGACTCGCGGCCCCAGCGTTACCCGGTATGAAGTGGAGCTGGACAAGGGCGTTCGGCTGAGCAAGCTCACCGGCTGCGCCGATGACATCGCCCTGAGCCTGGGCGCTTCCGGTGTGCGAATTGCCGCCGTGCCCGGGAAAATCTCCATTGTGGGCATTGAGGTGCCCAACCGGACTGTGACCACCGTGTCCCTGCGGGAGGTCATCGATTCCCCGGCCTTTGCCCAGGCCAAGGGCAAGTCCTCCTTCTCCGTGGGCAAGGATATTGCAGGCAACTGCATTGTGGGCAACATCGCGAAGATGCCCCATATGCTCATCGCCGGTACCACCGGTTCCGGTAAATCCGTGTGTATGAACTCCATCATCATCAGCCTGCTCTATAAGGCCGGCCCCGAGGATGTGAAGCTCATTATGGTAGACCCCAAAATGGTGGGGCTGGGCATTTATAACGGCATTCCCCATCTGCTGATCCCCGTGGTCACAGATCCCAAGAAGGCCGCAGGTTCCCTCCAGTGGGCCGTGACGGAAATGCTGCGCCGCTACAAGCTCATGTCCGATGCCGGTGTCCGGGACCTGGAATCCTACAACAGCATCGTTGCCAATGAGGAGGGCGGCCAGAAGCTGCCCCAGATCATTGTCATCATCGATGAGCTGGCGGACTTGATGCTGGTAGCCGCCAAGGAGGTGGAGGATTCCATCTGCCGCATTGCCCAGATGGGCCGTGCTTCCGGGATGCACCTGATCATCGCCACCCAGCGTCCCTCCGCAGACGTGATCACCGGCCTGATGAAGGCCAATATTCCCTCTCGTATTGCCTTCTCCGTGGCCTCCGCTATGGAATCCCGGATCATTCTGGACACCCAGGGCGCGGAGAAGCTGGTTGGCAAGGGCGATATGCTCTATGCCCCCATCGGCTGCGGCAAGCCGCTGCGTGTCCAGGGCTGCTTCGTCACGGACAGCGAGGTGGAGGCGGTTGCCAGCTTCGTGAAGGACAATTATACGGCTGACTACAACCAGCAGGTTCTGGAGGAAATCGAGAAGAAGGCCCAGCAGACCGGAAAGAGCGGCAAGGGCGCTGCTGCCGACCCGGAACCCAACGACGCCGAGCTGGAGGGAGATGAAATGCTTCCCGCCGCCGTGGAGGTCATACTGGAAACCGGACAGGCCTCTGTTTCCATGCTCCAGCGCAGGTTAAAGCTGGGCTATGCCAGAGCTGCCAGAATCGTGGACGAGATGGAGGAAAAGGGCATTGTAGGCCCCTTCCAGGGCTCCAAGCCCCGGGATATCCTCATCACCAAGGAGCAGTGGGCCGCCCGGAACGGCGACACGCCGGAGGACGGACCCATGTCGGAAAACTAAGGAATACAGGAACCCCGGGCAGATGCTTTAGAATCTGCCCGGGGTTTTTGATAGGTCGTTTGCTTATTTGAGAATCCCGCTGATGTCTGTGTTTTCCAGGGTGAATGTGACCTTGTCGCCGTCATGGGTCAGGGTAAAACTGCCGGTGCCGGAGGTCAGAAGGTCAGAGAGGGTAAAGTCCGACTGGGCACGGTTGGTGACGAACCGGATCTCCGCAACGCCCTGGGCCTCCAGCTGCCGCAGGCTCCCGGTGGTGCCGCGGAGGGAGGCGGTGTCCGCCTGGACGGTCACGGTGAGTACGCCGTCCTTTTGCTGGGCCTGGTAGGGGATACTCTGGCCCTGAGAGTCGGAGACCCAGTAGGCAGCCGCCTTGCTCTCCGGCACCGTCTCGGCGGTCACCTCACCAGCGTTCCAGGAATGATCGCCCTTTTGGCCTTCGATGGTTTTGTCAGGTGTGTCCGTATTGATATTCTTACCGGGCTCGTATATCTGAATGAATCCGCCAACTTTCAAATCAGAGGTATTGGGGGAGACTTCGTTTCCCTCCGTTGTACGGGTGCCGCCGTTGCCGATAGCCGCACCTTTGTGCCAGTCTCTACCTGCCGCACCGCCCTGCACCTTCACCTGCGCGTCACCGGAAATCGTGACATCGCTGCCGGTACCGCCAATTCCGCCGCCGATACCGGCACCGCCGAGGTCGCCCCGGGCCGTAACCTCGCCGCCCTCGATGGTAATGCCCTTGCCGCTGCCTACGTAGCCGCCGCCGATACCTGCCCCAAGGGAGCCGCCGATGGCTTTTACCTTGCCGCCGGAGACGGTAATGCCGCTGCCGTTGCCGACGTAGCCGCCGCCGATACCGGCGCCGTATTCGCCGCCCTGGGCAGTGACCTCACCGTCGGAGATGGTAATGCCGTTGCCGCCGTTGCCGCCGCTGCCGCCGCCAATACCGGCACCGCGGTAGCCGCCGTTGGCTGTAACATTGCCGCCGGAGACGGTGATCCCGCTGCCGTCTCCACTTATACCGCCGCCGATGCCTGCGGCATAATTACCGCCGGTGGCGTTGACTGTACCGTTGGAGACAGTAATATCACTGCCGTTGCCGCCTTTGCCGCCGCCGATGCCGGCTCCTTGATCACCGCCTGTGGCCGTGACCTGGCCGCCTGTGATCTCAATATCCGCGCCGCTGCCGCTGTTGCCGCCGCCGATGCCTGCGGCATAGCCGCTGCCGTAGGCTGTGACATTGCCGCCGGAAACTGTAATATTGCTGGCATCTTTGGCACTGCCGTTACCGCCGCCGCCGATTCCGGCACTGTGTTCGCCGCCTCGGGCGACAATAGTTCCGCCGGAGATGGTGATATTATTGCCTTTACCTCCATCGATATCGCCGCCGATGCCCGCACCGCCTTTACCGCCGGTGGCATTCAGGCTGCCGGTGCCACCCTCTGGGGTGGTGACGGTCAGATTCCCGGCATTCCCCTTGTGTACACCGGCGTGGTATTCGCCGCTCTGAACGCTGTTGTTCCCCGAGAGATTCAGGGTCACGTCGCCCTGGCCCTGTGTGGTGATGGCGGCTTCCGAATTTGAGCTTACGTCAATATTCACATTCTCCAGGGTCACGTTGGCGGTGGCGTTTTCCCCCGCATTGATGATGACGGTGTTCTCTGTCTTCCCGTTGCTGGTGATGACGGGATTTGGATCTTCTACTGGTGCAGCTCCCTGGGTAACAGTCTGGATCGTGCCCGTAGCATTGACGGTAATATCGCCCTTATCCAGATACCATGTATCCGCCAAAACGAAGCTGGGGATAAAGGCCCCCAGCAGCACCAGGGACAGCAGCCGTGTCGTGAGTTTTTTCATAAATATCATAAATATTCCTCCTTACGCCGGAAGGGGCCTTATTTTGTACACTATAAGTATAACAAACAAAAGCCCGGGATTGCAAGGCTTTTTTCAATTTTGGAAGTCCTTACAAAATGGGGAGAATACTTTTGTTCAATTCTTAGAAAGTGTCAGATTCAGCTTCTTTTTGACACAATAATCTATGATAGTTCTCTCATAACTTTAAATTTTAGGGCGGCGGGGCGGCGGGAAACATTACGGGAACAATGGGCGCAGAGGGATTGCGCATGCAGCGGCGGCAATCTGCCGCCATTGGCCGCAAGGCCATTCGTGGTACATTTGAATTTGTAACAACCAACGCAAAAACGTATGTCATTCCGACCGCAGCGATAGCGGAGCGGAGGAATCCACCACGTTGGGTTGTGCTGCAACGCTTACGCAGACTGGGCAGAAATCCTCATTGCATAATAGTATAAATTGTGGTATACTGTATAAGAGTTTACACCCGGAGGCGTTTATGACTGAATTAACTGATTTTCAGCGGAAAACCGAAGAAATTTATCCCGGAATCTCCCTGCGCTTTTGGGAGCCCCTGGAAAAGCATACCTCCTTCCGCATTGGCGGCCCGGCAGAGGTGATGGCATTCCCGAAAAATTCCGGGGAATTGGGACAGCTTTTGAATAAGTCCGTTTTATTGGACTGCAAACCGGTTATTCTGGGAGCAGGAACCAACGTTCTGGCACCGGACGAGGGGCTGCGGGGGCTGGTGATCTGCCTGAAGGACTGCCTGGATGGGCTTGTCCGGGTGGACGAAACCCATATCCGGGCCATGGCCGGAGTCACCATGACGCGGCTTGCCATGTTTGCAGCCCGGGAAGGCCTAAGCGGGCTGGAATTTGCCCATGGCATTCCCGGCTCCGTCGGCGGCGGCGTGTATATGAACGCCGGGGCCTATGGCGGAGAGATGGGCCGCGTCTGCGAGAGCGCAGAGCTCATGACTGCTGCGGGAGAAATCTACACCCTGCAGGGCGGTCAAATGGATTTTTCCTACCGACACAGCTGCCTGGAGAATTCGGGCGACATTGTGCTCAGCGCCCTGTTTGCCCTGACTCCCGATGATCCGGAGGCCGTCAAGGGCCGCATGAAGGAGCTGCAGGCCAAGCGCTCTGCATCCCAGCCCCTGAATTATCCCAGCGCGGGGTCGGCCTTCAAGCGCCCGAAGCAGGGCTATGCTGCCGCACTGATCGATCAGGCGGGGCTGCGGGGCTACCGCGTGGGCAACGCCGCCATTTCCGAAAAGCACGCAGGCTTTGCCGTGAACCTGGGCGGGGCCACTGCCGCAGAGGTCCGGCAGCTGCTGGAAGACGTGGCCAATATTGTTGAAGAGAATTCCGGCATTCGTCTGGAGCCGGAAATTCGCATCTGGTAAAGAGAAAGAGGGAACGCCATGCAATCCTTTTCCGCTTCCGCCAAGGCAGAGATATGCCGGGAGTACCCCCAGGACGGCTGCTGCGCCCTGGCGGAGTGCTTCGGCATTCTGCTGTTCTGCAACTGCTTTCAGGACAGCCTGATTAAAATTATTACGGAAAGCCAGGACTTTGCCAAGCTTCTGCCGAAGCTTTTCCGCAAGGCCTTCGGCGTGAGCTTTGATACCCTCCCGGGGGAGGAAATCAAGGGAAAGCTGGTGTTTCAGATCACAGATCGGCAGAAGATCGCCGCCATTATGGAATCCTTCGGCTTTGCGCCCAAGGATACGCTGGCCCTGCACATCAACCTGCCGGTTGTGGAGGAGGACTGCTGCAAGGCGGCCTTCCTGCGGGGGGCATTCCTGGCCGGGGGCAGCGTCACCAGCCCCAGCAAGGCCTACCATCTGGAATTCACCACCACGCATAAGAGCGTTGCCCGGGAGTGCGAGACCCTGATCCATGAGACCGTGGGCTTCCCTGCCAAGGCGGCTGCCCGGGGCGGGGCCCAGGTGCTCTATCTCAAGCACAGCGACCTTATTTCTGATTTTCTTACCTTTTTGGGCGCGCCTGTGGCGGCCATGGGCATTATGGAGGCAAAGCTGGAAAAAGAGCTGAACAATAAGGTGAACCGCTGCTGCAACTGTGACGATGCCAATACCTCCAAGGTGGTGGAGGCAGCCCAGGAGCAGCTGGGGGCGATCCGCGTTCTGCGGGACCGTGGCCTGCTGGAAAAGCTGCCCCAGAAGATTGCCCAGGCGGCCCAGGCGCGGGAGAATAACCCGGAAGCCTCTCTTTCGGAGCTGGCGGCCATGATGGAGCCGCCCATTACCAAGTCGGCCATGAACCACCGCCTGCAGCGCATTGTCTCCATGGCAAAGGAGGTCACGCAATGAGCTTTGTACATCTGCACGTCCACAGCGAGTACAGTTTGCTGGATGGGGCCTGCCGCATTGACGGCATGATGGACCGGGTGAAGGAGCTGGGCCAGACGGCCGTGGCCATTACGGATCACGGCGTTATGTACGGCTGCATTGATTTCTACAAGGCGGCCAAGGCCGCAGGCATTAAGCCAATTATCGGCTGCGAGGTCTATATGGCCCGCAGGAAAATGACGGACCGGGTTCACGGATTGGACAATGATCCCTACCACCTGGTTCTGCTGTGCGAGAATCAGAAGGGCTACGAGAACCTGTGTTATCTGGTGTCCGAGGCCTTCCTGCACGGCTTCTACGGAAAGCCCCGGGTGGACCTGGAGCTGCTGGAGGGGCACCATGAAGGGCTCATCGCCCTGTCCGCCTGTCTGGCCGGTGCCATTCCCCAGGCGCTTATGAATGAAAACTATGACGAGGCCAAGCGCATGGCCCTGGAGCTCTCCCGTATTTTTGGCCCGGAGCATTTTTATTTGGAAATGCAGGACCATGGCATTGACAAGCAGCGCCCCGTGAACCAGGGCCTGCAGCGGCTGGCGCGGGAAACGGGGCTGCCGCTGGTGGTCACCAACGATGCCCACTATCTGCGCCGGGAGGATGCGGATATGCAGGATGTGCTGCTGTGCATCCAGACCGGCAAGACGGTGGACGATCTGAACCGGATGCGCTTTGAAACCCAGGAATTCTATTTGAAAAGCGAGCAGGAGCTTCGCCAGCTGTTCCCGGGCTGCGACGAGGCCTTTGACAATACGGTGAAGATTGCCCGGATGTGCAATGTGGACTTTACGTTCCATGAGTACCATCTGCCGGCCTATCCGGTGCCGGAGGGCTATACCAACGAGGGGTATTTCCGGATGCTCTGCGAGAAGGGCTTTCAGGAGCGCTACCCGGATGCCCCCCGGGAATACCGGGAGCGCATGGAGTATGAGATCAATGTCATCAGCTCCATGGGCTATGTGAATTACTATCTGATCGTCTGGGATTTCATCCACTATGCCAAAAGCGTGGGCATTCCCGTCGGCCCGGGCCGTGGCTCCGGCGCGGGCTCCATTGTGGCCTACTGCATCCATATTACGGAAGTAGACCCCATGAAATACGGCCTGATCTTCGAGCGCTTCCTGAACCCTGAGCGGGTGAGTATGCCAGATTTTGATACGGATTTCTGCCAGGAGCGCCGGGGCGAGGTCATTGACTATGTCTACAGAAAGTACGGCGCGGACAGGGTGGCCCAGATCGTTACCTTCGGCACCATGGCCGCCCGGGGCGCCATCCGGGATGTGGGCAGAGCGCTGAATTTCAGCTTTGCAGAAACCGATGTGGTGGCAAAGCTGGTCCCTGCCGGTCCCCATGTGACGCTGAAGGATGCCCTTCGGGAATCCCCCCGCTTCAAGGAGCTTTACGAGGGGGACGAGCGGGTCAAGAAGCTGATCGATACGGCTATGCGCCTGGAGGGAATGCCCCGGAACTCCTCCACCCATGCTGCGGGCGTTGTCATTACGGCAAACCCCGTATGCAGCTATGTGCCCCTGTCCCGGAATGATGATACCATTGTCACCCAGTACACCATGACCACCATTGAGGAGCTGGGCCTGCTCAAAATGGACTTCCTGGGCCTGCGAAACCTGACGGTGATCCAGGATGCGGAAAAGCAGATTCAGAGGCTGGAGCCCGGCTTCTCCATAGCATCCATTCCGGACAACGACCCGGAGACGTTCCAAATGCTCTCGGACGGAAAAACCTCCGGCGTGTTCCAGATGGAGTCTGCCGGTATGACCGGCGTGTGCATCAGTATGCGCCCCAGTTCCATTGAAGACATCACAGCTATTGTGGCCCTTTACCGTCCCGGTCCCATGGATTCCATTCCCAGATTTGTTGCCAACAAGCTGAATCCTGCCCGGGTGACTTATAAAACGCCCCTGCTGGAGCCTATTCTGCGGGTGACCTACGGCTGCATCGTCTACCAGGAGCAGGTCATTGAGATTTTCCGCAGCCTGGGCGGCTACACCATGGGCCAGGCGGATAACATCCGGCGGGCCATTTCCAAGAAGAAGCTGAAGGTTATCGAGGCGGAGCGGAAGGTTTTCGTCTATGGCGATGCATCCCAGGGAATCTCCGGTGCCATTGCCAAGGGCGTCAGCGAAAGTGCGGCCCAGTCGATTTACGATGAAATCGTGGATTTTGCCAACTATGCTTTTAACAAATCCCATGCCGTGTGCTATGCGGTGGTTTCCTATCAGACGGCCTATTTGAAGTGCCACTATCCCAGGCAGTATATGGCGGCGCTGATGACCTCTGTGCTGGATTCGTCCGTCAAAATCTCCGCCTATATTGCCGAGTGCCGGGAGCTGGGCATTGCCCTGCTGCCGCCGGATATCAACCACTCCGAGGACCATTTCTCCGTAGAGGAGGGGGGCATTCGTTTCGGCCTTGGGGCTGTGAAAAACATCGGCAGAGGGCTTATCCGCAGCATGGCTGCCAAGCGCCGGGAGGGCGGTCCCTTCCGTTCGCTGCAGGACTTCCTGGAGCGCATGGACGATGGGGAGCTGAACAAGCGGGCGGTGGAGAATCTGATCCGCTGCGGGGCGATGGACGGCTTGGGCTGCCACAGAAGCGAGCTCATCGGCGTGTACGATGCCATGATGGACTCCATCTCCTCCAGCCGGAAAAAGAACCTGGAGGGACAGCTGGGCCTGTTTTCCATGCTGGAAGACGACAGCGCCGCAAAGATGGACATCCCGAAGCGGGCGGAATTCGACAAAGCCGAGCTTATGGCCATGGAGAAGGAGACCACCGGCATCTATCTTTCCGGACATCCCATGGATGATTACCGAAAGCTGCTGAAAAACACCCATGTGATCCCCATTGGCGAGCTGATGGACGAGGAAAATCACTACGAGGACAATCAGATGGTCTCTGTGGCAGGTATTGTCCAGACCGTGAAAACCAAAAGCACCCGGAACAATTCCGTCATGGCCTATGTGACCATGGAGGATGATACGGCTGCCATTGAAATGCTTGCCTTTTCCAGTGTTCTGAGCCAGTATGGGGAGCTGCTGAAAGAAAATGCGGCGGTGGTCATCACAGGCAGGCTGTCCCTGCGGGATGACAAGGAGCCCCAGATCCTGATCAACCGGGTCCGCCGCATTTCGGATTACGCAGCCCAGCCGGAAAGGCCGGAAGTGCCGCGCCAGGCACCCCAGGAGCCTCCCAAAAACAGGACGCTCTATCTGCGGCTTCCCGGAGAGGAGGGAAAGCTCTATCCCAAGATCCGGGCCATTCTCAATATGTTCCCGGGCACGGAAAAGGCCGTACTGTTCTTCGAGGATACCCGGGCCCGCCGGGGTACGCAGTGTTCATTGCGGGAAAACATGCTTGCGGAGCTGAAAAACGTTCTGGGCGAGGCGAACGTTGTTGTGAAGTGACCGCGGTTTTTCAAAGGGCAGACTTTTGCCTGCCGGTTACAAAGTTCTTTCCATTTTGAAAATTTGTGTTATAATGAATGTATATGCGAAAAGAAAATCGCAGAGGGGAGCTGATGCCTTGAAAAGAAGAATGTTGTTTTTGAGTCTTATCCTGGCGGCGTCGCTGCTTACCGGCTGCGGATATCGGACCGTGGAGCAGATGTATGCCATTCCCCGCAGGACCGAGGAGTATACCCTGCTGCAAAAGACCATTGAGCAGGCCATGGAAGGGCTGGAGTTTGCATCGCCCACCTACGGGGATAACCAGCAGGTGGTGCAAAGTGCCGACCTGGACGGGGACGGAAAACAGGAATATATCGTTTTCGCCCGAGGCAATTCCGAGAAGCCCCTGAAAATCCTGGTCTTTCACGAGGCGGAGGACGGCGCTTACTTCCTTATGGAGATGCTCCAGATGAATGGCGCAGCCTTCGAGCAGGTGGACTATGTGGATATGGACGGAAAACCCGGCAGCGAGCTGGTGGTAGGCCGCCGTCTGAGCGACCAGATGATGCGGGTTGCCGCTGTTTTCTCCTTTGCCGATGGGCAGAGCGAGCAGCTGATCAATACCATCTATGCCAAGTTCTTCACTGCGGATATGGATGCCAACGGCAGCGCGGACCTGCTGGTGCTGCGGGAAGGGGAGACCGATGTGTCCTATGGCAGCGCCGTGCTCTATACCTATGAAAACGGCAGCATTCTCCGCTCCAAGGAGATCCGGCTGTCTCAGCGAATCGAAAAAATGATGCGCGCGAAGGTCAGCCGCCTGCAAAGCGGGGAGACGGCCCTGTATCTCTCCAGCTCTATGAACGACAGCGCCATTGTCACCGACGTGCTGATGGTGAAGGACGGAGACCTGGTGAACCTCAACAATGGCAGCAAGCTTGCCTATAGCGTTCAGACACTGCGCAACTATTACCTATTTATGGACGATATCGATGACGACGGCGTTATGGAGCTGCCCAGTCTTATGGACCTGCGGCTGGGACCCAACCAGTCCGGCGAAAAGCGGCAGCAGCTGGTCTACTGGTATGCCATCGATTCCGATGGCTATGAGATCAAAAAAATGTTCACCTTCCATAATGTAGACGGCGGCTGGTATCTGCGGCTGGACCTGGATGCCATGGCCGCAGAGCGCATGGCTGTGGAAAAAAACGGCAGCAGCTACACCTTCTACATATGGGACGAACAGAATGAGAGTGCCGCGCCGCTGTTTACGGTGTATTCCTTTACGGGAAAGGACCGGGAGCAGCTGGCGACAGACAGCAACCGTTTCCCGCTGTATAGAGGCGAAAATGTTGTATACGCCGGAAAATTGGAGGTCGGCTCCGGAATCTATGGCATCACCCAGGAGAGCCTGACAAAGGACTTCTGCCTGATCGGTGTGGACTGGAAACAGGAAGGATAAAGATATGAAAAAGGTACTGATTTTGGAAGACGAAGTGAATATCCGCTCCTTCGTCGTGATCAATCTCCGGCGGGCCGGCTACGATGTTATCGAGGCGGGAACCGGCCAGGAGGCCCTGGACAGGCTCAACGAAAATCCGGATATCGGTGTGTCGATTCTGGACATTATGCTGCCGGATATCGATGGCTTTGAGGTCTGCCGCCGTATCCGGGCCACCAACAAGCAGATGGGTATCATTATGCTCACCGCCCGAACCCAGGAAATGGATAAGGTGACGGGCCTGATGACCGGGGCGGATGACTATGTGACCAAGCCCTTCTCTCCTGCGGAGCTCACCGCCCGAATTGACGCCCTCTACCGCCGCATCGGCGGAGACAGCGCAGCCAGCCCGGAGCTGCTGAGCCAGGGACCCTTCGTTATGAATACGCGGAACCACACTCTGGAAAAGAATGGGGAGCGCATCCGCCTGACCCAGGTGGAGTATGCAATATTGAAGCTCTTTATGCAGAATCCGGGCAGGGCTCTTTCACGGGAGGACATTCTGTCCGCCGTCTGGGGCAAGGACTACGAGGGCGAATTGAAGATCGTAGACGTGAACATCCGCCGTCTGCGCATCAAGATCGAGGATGATACGGCCAATCCCACCTATATCACAACGGTCTGGGGCCTGGGCTATAAGTGGGGCGCGTAAGGCTCCATGAAACTGGAATTCAAGAAAATCGGCAATCTGCATAAGCGTTGGCTGACCAATATTACCCTGGTCATTGTGGCTGTTGGGGTTGTCTGTGTGGCGGCCATTACGGCCTCCTATGCAGCTTATTGCTATAAAAATATGGATGCGGACCTGCAAAACCGGGCCCGCACCACCACGGACTATTTCAAAGAGGCAATTGGCCAGGATTACGACACCTTCTACCAGTCCTGCATTACCTATGCCGAGACCTTTGACCAGGCGGATGCCCTGGAATTGCAGTTCATTGACCAGTATGGGAAGATCGTTGCTTCCTCCTACGGTACGTGGGCAGCCACATCCCCCAGGACGCCCGAGGTCCAGGAGGCCATCTCCACCCGGACCATCCAGCCCTTTGTGGGCAGGGATCCGGATACCGGCGAGCGGATCATGGCGGTGAGCAGCCCCATGATCTACAGCAATGGCCAGGTCATTGGTGTCCTGCGCTACGTGACCTCCACCGCGATCATGGATCGGGAGATCGTCAGCATTGCCTTTATCAGCATCACCGTTCTGGTGGCGGCTCTGGTGATCATTCTGCTGTTCAGCAGCTTCTTTATCCGCTCTGTCATGCTTCCCGTGGAGCAGATCACGGAAAAGGCAAAGCGCATCGCCAACGGCAGCTACGGTGCCCAGATCAAGACAAAGTACAATGATGAAATTGCCGATTTGGCGGAGACCATCAATGAGATGTCCGTGAAGATCAGCCAGAATGAGAAGATGCAGGCGGAGTTTATTTCCCAACTCTCCCATGAGCTGCGCACCCCCCTGACCGTCATCAACGGCTGGAGCGAGACCCTGCTGGCAGACGAAAGCCTGGATGCCGATACGGCCCAGGGCCTGAAAATTATCTCCTCGGAAGCCAAGCGGCTGACGGAAATGGTCATGGAGCTGCTGGACTTTACCCGGCTGCAGGATGGCCGCATGACCCTGAACGTGGAGCAGACGGATATCCGCAGCGAGTTTGAGGACACCATCTTCATGTATGGCAGCCGCCTGGCCCAGGACGGCATTACCTTGGAATATCTGGAAAATGACGAGGATATCCCGGAAATTCCCTGTGACCCCAAGCGGCTGCGGCAGGTGTTCCTGAACATCCTGGACAATGCCGCCAAGCACGGCAAGGACGGCAAAAAAATCGAAGCCAGCATCGCCTATGAAAACGATCAGGTGGTGGTCCGCATCCGTGACCACGGCCCGGGTATCCCCGAGGACGAGCTGCCGCTGGTGAAGAAGAAGTTTTACAAGGGCAGCTCCAAGGCCAGAGGCACCGGCATTGGCCTGGCGGTCTGCGATGAGATCGTAGGTCTCCATGGCGGTACGCTTACCCTCGAAAATGCCGAGGGCGGCGGTACTCTGGTTACCATCGCGCTTCCTGCGACCCAGGAGTAAACGGAAAGGACAGCTCATGAAAGAAAACCAAGAACCAAAAGAACAATTCAAAACCTCCATCGGCGGCCAGGCCCTGATTGAGGGAATCCTGATGCGGGGGCCGGAGAAGGATGCCATTGTGGTCCGCGGGGCAGACGGGCTCACCGTTGAGGTGACGGACCGGAAGCTGAACCCCAAGGGTTCCTGGAAAAATCTCCCCTTTATCCGGGGCATTTTCAATTTCTTCGATGCCCAGGTGGTTGGCGTCAAGGCGCTGATGCGCTCGGCAGATCTGGCTCCTGAGGAGATGCAGGAGGAGCCCGGAAAGTTTGACCTGTGGCTGGAAAAGAAGCTGGGCAGCGAGCGCTTTCAGAAGGCGCTGGTCGGCATTGCGGTGGCTATGGGCCTGTGCCTGTCCATTGCGCTGTTTTTCCTGCTGCCTATGACGGTTGCCTCCTTCTTTGACAAGGCCATTTCCAGCATTCTGGTTTTGAATCTGCTGGAAGGCCTGATTCGTATGGTGATTTTCCTGGGGTATATGCTTCTGATTTCCAGAATGAAGGAAATGCGCCGGGTGTTCTCCTACCACGGAGCGGAGCACAAGACCATCCGCTGCTACGAGGCGGGGCTGCCGCTGACCGTGGAGAATGTCCGGAAAATGACCCGTTTCCACCCCCGCTGCGGAACCAGCTTCCTGCTGGTGATCATGGTCATTTCCATTCTGATTTTCTCCATTGCGTCCTCGCTGCTGCTGACCCTGTTTCCGGGGCTGAACGCCCTGCGGGGCAGCTTCGGCTACCGGCTGCTGATGATCGTCTTTAAGCTGCTGCTGCTGCCTTTGGTTGTGGGCATTACCTATGAGATCAACCGCTGGGCAGGCCGCCATGACAATGGCTTTACCAGAGTTCTGACTGCCCCGGGTATGCTGCTGCAGCACTTCACCACCAATGAGCCGGACGACAGCATGATCGAGGTGGGCATTACCGCCGTTCAGGCAGTTCTGCCCAGGGAAGCGGGGGCCGACCGGTGGTAGAGACATATGCAGAGCTTTATCTGCACACCCGCCAGCGGCTAATGGAAGCAGAGACCCAGGAAGCCGCAGGGCCCATGGCCCGGGACATCATCAGCACCCTGCTGGGCCTGAGCCAGGAAGCTTTTCTGGCGGAAAAGGACAGCCCCGTCAGTGAAATGCAGTGCCTGACCGTTGACCGGGCGGTGGATCGCTACTTAGGCGGAGAGCCCTTGCCCTATGTGCTGGGGGAGTGGACCTTTTATGGGCTGAACCTGTATGTGACCCCCGATGTGCTGATTCCCAGGGACGACACCTGTGCCGTGGCAGAGCTTGCCATTCACCGAGGGCTGTTCCTGGACAAAGACCCTAGAATTCTGGACCTGTGCTGCGGCTCCGGCTGCATCGGCCTGGCCGTCGCCAGCCGCCTGCGGGATGCCCGGGTGACGCTGGCGGACCTTTCGGGGCCTGCTCTGGCTGTGGCCCGGAAGAACATCCAGCGCAATCACATGGGCGGCCGGGTCAGCTGCGTTCAGCTGGATGCTACGGAAGCGCCGCCGGCATTTCTGGGAAAATTTGATATGATCGTCTCCAATCCGCCCTATGTGACGGAGGAGGAAATGGAGGTGCTTCCGGATTCCGTCCGGAACTATGAGCCCCACATGGCCCTTTTCGGCGGGGCGGACGGCCTGGACTTCTACCGGGCGATTACCAAGAATTACCGGGCGGTCCTGAAGCCCGGGGGCTTCCTGTGCTATGAGTTTGGCATGGGCCAGGGGGACGCGGTGTGCGCCATTCTGGAGGAAAACGGTTTCACGGTCCTGGAACGGACCTTGGATTATAACGAAAGAGAACGCGCCGTGCTGGCACAGTACGGCAGGAAAGGAATATGAACCATGGCTACAAAAAAGACTCCCTATGAAGCACCGGCTCCCGCCTCCGACAAGAAAAAGGCGTTGCAGACAGCTCTGAGCCAGCTGGACAAGGCCTATGGCAAGGGCACTGTCATGCGCCTGGGCGACCGGCCCGAGATGAATGTGGAGGCCATCCCCACGGGCTCTCTGGCACTGGATGCCGCTCTCGGCATCGGCGGCGTGCCCAAGGGCCGTATCATTGAGATCTATGGCCCCGAATCCTCTGGTAAAACCACTCTGGCCCTGCACATTCTGGCAGAAGCCCAGAAGCGGGGCGGTGAAGTGGCCTTTGTGGACGCCGAGCACGCACTTGACCCCGTCTATGCGGCGGCCCTGGGTGTAGACATTGACAATCTGCTGGTGTCCCAGCCGGATACCGGCGAGCAGGCGCTGGAAATCACCGATGCCCTGGTCCGTTCCGGCGCTATCGATGCCGTCGTCGTAGACTCCGTGGCAGCCCTGGTGCCCAAGCAGGAAATCGAGGGCGAAATGGGCGACACCTTTGTGGGCCTTCAGGCCCGGCTGATGTCCCAGGCCCTTCGGAAGCTGGCCGGTACCATCAACAAGACCAACTGCGTGGTTATCTTCATCAACCAGCTGCGTATGAAGATCGGCGTTATGTACGGCAACCCCGAGACCACCACCGGCGGCAACGCCCTGAAGTTCTATGCTTCCGTCCGTCTGGATGTCCGCCGCATTGAGCAGATCAAGGAAGGCGGCAATGTCATCGGCAACAAGACCCGGGTCAAGGTTGTCAAGAACAAGGTTGCGCCTCCTTTCAAGGAAGCCGTCTTCGATATCATGTATGGCCAGGGTATCTCCAAGTGGAGTGAGCTTATCGATCTGGCTGTGCAGATGGACATCATCCAGAAGAGCGGCAGCTGGTTCTCCATGGGCGATGAGCGCATCGGCCAGGGCAAGGACAGCGTAAAGGCCTATCTGCAGGAGCGGCCGGAGCTGGCCGAACAGGTGGAGGCCGAGGTCCGGGAGAATCTCTGGAAGATCTCCGGCGGCGCTCCCAAGGCTCCCGCAAAGGCTGCGGACAAGCCCATCGCCGTAGAGGCGGACGACTTCGCGGATGAGGATTGAGTACCTCAAGACCGCCCCGGATCGCATGGGGCGCTATACCCTGGGCCTGGAGGACGGCTCCAAACTGCTGCTCTACCGGCAGACCATTGAGGACTTCGGCCTGTATACGGGGCTGGAGCTGACGCAGGAGCAGTACAAGCGGCTTTTGGCCGCCGTTTCGGAGATGTCCGCCAAAATGCGGGCGGTGCGCATTGTCTCAGCGGCCAACGTGTCCAAGAAGGACCTGGAAAACAGGCTTGTCCAAAAGGGAGAAGACCCTGCCCAGGCCCGGAAAGCGGTTTCCTGGCTGTCGGAGCTGCATCTGATTGACGACAGCGCCACGGCGGAGACCATTGTCCGCGCCTGCATCGCCAAGGGCTATGGCAGGGCCAGGGCAAAGCAGGTCCTCTATGAAAAACGGATTCCCCGGGAGCTTTGGGAAGCGGCCCTGGAGGATTATCCGGACCAGACGGAGAAAATAGCCGATTTTCTCCGGGCAAAATTGAAGGGTAGTCAAGACCCAAAACTGCAAAAGAAGGCCATCGACGCGCTTCTGCGCCGGGGCCACAGC
>ERZ773225.2892-NODE-2892-length-16371-cov-3.059635_pt1 | contig 16371 bp, 12 predicted proteins | sample MGYA00580993_ERZ773225 | MGnify/ENA primary metagenome ERZ773225 (study PRJEB29015, sample SAMEA2737748) | human gut metagenome | biome: human gut; feature: human-associated habitat; material: faeces | place: China | collected 2012 ... | reverse complement strand
GAATAAAGCCATAAGGGGCTGCAGCCCCTTATCAACCCCTGGGTTTTTCGACAGTCTCAAAGGACGGCAGATGCCGTCCTTTTGATTTATGCCGAAATATCCTCGCGCTTTGCTCCGGTACCGTCGCTGAGCCAGACGTATACCTTCTCGTCAGGCACATCCGCACCCTTTGCCTTGGATAAGGTAAAATGGAAGCCGTCCACGTCACACCTTAACGTGGTAATGGTACCGTCGTCCCTCGTGACGGTAGATACCCATACGTTGTCCTGAAATTCTATGGTGACGCTGTGTTTATCCCGGCCTTCCACATAAAAGCTCAATACCGAATCATTCAGGCTGCCCAATAGCATCCTTCCGTCAGCATATTCAAACTTAAGATCATATCCCGATTCCTGCTCATCCACCGCCTCTGCAGCCTCATGCCCGTCGCCGTTCGGTATGGTGGGCGTGAGCTCATCGGTAATGACAGGCGTAGCCTCGGCTTTTTCCGCCTCGTCCTCCTCGGCTTCCTCCTCGCCGTCGTCTATCACTATTCCGTGGGGGGCTATGGAGCCCTTGCCCTCCGCCGCGCCCGTCACAGATGAAGCAAACTGATCCGCCGTATCCGTGGAGAGCAACCAGCCGAAGGTGGCGTTGCCCTCCGATACCCGCATGTCGTGATCCGCAAGGTAGATCAGTGTATCCGCCGCTTCCGCGCTTTTATCGTCTTCCAGCCGGCTGCGGAACAGCGCTTCCATGGCTTCTGTGGCTGACTTGTAGCCGGTATAGAATGCCGACACCGGGTTCTGCTCTATTGTGCTCTCGACTTCCTGTGGTTCCGGCTCAGGCGTTGCCTGGGGCTCCTCGATGGCCGCCGGTTCCTCTTTCGGGGCACAGCCCGTAAAGGCAGCCGTCATTATAATTGCAAGGACGAGCGCCGTTATCTTTTTCATTGCTCGTCCCTCCCATTCATGTATTTTATTATGCCGTTATAAATACCTGCGGCACATGCGTCCTGATATGACGCCCGGCATAATTTCGTATCCTCCTGCGGATTGGAAAGATACCCCATTTCGACGGTCACTACCGGGCTATCCGACCAGTTAAAGCCGGTCTGGCTGGCGGAATAGATCACACTCCTGTTGATTGCGCCTGTAGCAGCGCAGAATTCATCGAGCAGCGCCTTGCCCAGTGCTTCGCTTTGTGCGCCTATGGCCATCTGCTTTGACGGCGCTATCACCAGCGCGCCCTCAGTCAGCTTTGACGTTGAACTGTTGCAGTGTATCCTTATCCAAAAATCCACCCTCGCATCGTTCATCATTTCAGCCCGCTCTTTGTTGGAAACCGAAACGTCGTTTTTTGTGCGCGTCATGACTACTGTAGCGCCGGCGTCCTGAAGCAGCGCCATCAACTTCACGGACACGGCAAGGTTCACATCGTATTCGTTGACGCCGGAGCGGACGCCAGTGCAGCCCCTTGTCATGCGGTCCTTGGTGGTCTTTTCGTCATTGGGAGATATCTGCTCCTGTCCGCTGTCCGCCTTGAGCTGATGGCCGGGGTCTATACCTATCGTCACGCCCTTGAGGGGCTGTTCAGGCGTATCCGTGGCCTGAGGAATCGGCGTATTCCCGTCCGGCTTTACAGGGTATGGGTCATGGCCCATCACAGGCACGGCAAAGGCGGCGCTAAAGCTCATCAGCGCCGTAATACAAAGCAGTAATGCAATTGTCCTTTTCGTCAATGCCTTCATATTTCGCACCTGTTGTCAAAAATACACCTAAAAGGTACTTTTTTATTGTACACCCAAGTTCGCACTTTGCAACCCCGGATACCTTAAACAAATTGTTAATAATACCTGACTTTTTTTAATGCGTTTTCTCAAAGGCAAGCTTTCCGCCCTTGGCTTTCGCTTTTACTTTATCTCCAAGGCATATTTTTCCCGACAGCAGTTCCTCGCTGAGGCTGTCCTCCACCTGATGCTGTATGGCCCTTCTGAGCGGCCGCGCGCCGTACACGGGATCAAAGCCGTCCCTGGAAAGCTGCTCTACTGCGCCCTCCGAGAACGTCAGATCTATACCACGCTCACGAAGCCTGTCAGCCACCCCCTTTAGCATAAGGCGCACTATCTTTGCCGCCTGCTCCTGCTCCAGCGGGTGGAACACGATTATCTCGTCTATCCTGTTCAGGAACTCCGGCGAAAAGGTCTTCTTCAGCTCCCCCATCATGGCTTCCCTCATGCGCTCATAGGTAAGGGTCTTGCTTTCGCTGCCGAAGCCTACGGTGTTCCGGCCCGCCGCAGCCGCAGCGCCTATATTTGAGGTCATGATTATTATTGTGTTGCGGAAGTCCACTGTCCTTCCCTTGGAATCTGTCAGTCGCCCGTCCTCCAGCACCTGCAGGAGTATATTGAACACGTCAGGGTGCGCCTTTTCTATCTCGTCCAGCAATATCACGCAGTAGGGCTTGCGGCGCACCCGCTCAGTAAGCTGTCCGCCTTCGTCGAAGCCCACGTAGCCCGGAGGTGAACCTACCAGCTTGCTTACGCTGTGTGACTCCATATATTCCGACATATCCAGACGTATCATGGCGTCCTCATTCGAAAACATCACCTCGGCCAGAGCCTTTGAAAGCTCGGTCTTTCCCACTCCCGTAGGGCCGAGGAAAAGATATGAGCCTATGGGGCGCTTGGGATCCTTGAGTCCTGCCCGCGCCCGGCGTATGGCCCGCGCTACGGCCTCCACCGCCTCGTCCTGCCCTATGACACGCTTGTGAAGCTCATCCTCGAGGTGCAGCAGCTTCTCGCTCTCGTCCTCCGTGAGCCGGTTCACGGGTATGCCCGTCCAGGCGTTCACTACTTCCGCTATGCTGTTTTCCGTTACGACGCACTTGCGGCCCTCCCGCTCCCGCTCCCAGCTGGCCTTTCTTGAGGTCATCTCATCGCGTATGGCCCGTTCCTCATCCCTTATGGCAGCCGCCCTCTCGAAGTTCTGATTGTTCACCGCCTCTTCCTTTTCCTTGAGCAGCTCAGCAAGCTTGCCGTCAAGCTCCTTCATTCCGGCCGGGGCTACAAATGCCGCGAGGCGCACGCGGCTCGCCGCCTCGTCCATAAGGTCGATCGCCTTGTCCGGCAAAAACCTGTCCGAAATATACCTGTCCGAAAGCTCTACCGCCGCCCGTATGGCCTCGTCGGTGATGGTGGCCTTGTGGTGGGCCTCATATCTGTCCCTGAGGCCGAAAAGTATATCTACCGCCTCTTCCTTTGTGGGTTCGCCTACCGTCACTGGCTGAAAGCGCCGCTCCAGCGCCGCGTCCTTTTCTATATAGCGTCGATACTCGTCAAGTGTAGTAGCGCCTATCACCTGCATCTCGCCGCGGGCCAATGCGGGCTTCATGATGTTGGAAGCGTCTATGCTGCCCTCCGAAGCCCCCGCGCCCACAATGGTATGCAGCTCGTCTATAAAGAGTATTGTATTCTTGTTTTCGATGAGTTCGTCTATGGCGGCCTTTATGCGTTCTTCGAATTCACCCCGGTATTTTGTGCCGGCCAGCATACCGCCAAGATCCAGCGTCACCACCCGCTTGTTTTTGAGTAGCTCCGGTATGTTGCCAGAAGCGATGCGCTGGGCCAGTCCCTCTATTATCGCGCTTTTGCCCACGCCGGGATCTCCAATGAGCACCGGATTGTTCTTGGTCCGCCGCGAAAGTATCTGTATAATGCGCTGTATCTCGTTTTCACGGCCTATCACCGGGTCGAGCTCGCCGTTCTTCGCCTGCCTGGTAAGGTCGCGGCCGTACTTGTTCAATACCGGGGTGCCGTCCTCCTCCGCCTGAGCCCTTGCGCTTTCCGGCTTCCTCGTGGTTCCTGCAAGCATCTGATACAGCAGCGTAAAGTCCACGCCAAGATCCTCCAATATACGCACTGCGACGCAGTCCTTCTCCCGTATGATGGCAAGCAGTATGTGCTCCGTGCCTATATAGCTGTTTTTCAGCGACTTGGCCTCGTAGAGGCTCAATTCGAGTATCTTCTTTGTGCGGGGGGTATAGCCGAAGCTGTCGGTAAAGTGGTAATCCCCGTGGCCTACCAGCTCGTCCGCCCGTGCGGATACGTCCGCCTCCCGTATGCCCAGCTGTGCCAGGGCGCGCGCCGCTGCACCCTCGCCTTCTTTTATGAGCCCCAGCAGCAGATGCTCGCTGCCCACGTAATTATGTCCCATCTCCTTGGCGCTGTCCTGAGAAAGCGCAAGCGCCCGGCGGGCTCCCTCTGTAAATCTATCTATGAAGTCCATATCCGACCTCCCGGTTTATAACAATCATATTTTATATTCTAATGCAAAAGCGTTTTTCAGGCAACGAAAAACGGCTCCCGTTTGTGACAGGAGCCGCAAAATCTTTGGTAGCCTTGAAAGGGACCGACCATTTCTCACTTGCAGGTATATTATAACCTGCCCCATAAGCTATTTCATCACAAAAGTATTACAAACCCATCAAATGTTGATTAAGCTTTGGTTTAGTTTTATATACGTCAGTCCTTAAGCAAAAATGATACGCATATTTCGTTCCCATCCGTACCTTCCTTGCGGCTCACGGAGAACCTGCCCCAGTCTCCGTCTATATCCTTCGCCTTGCCGTCCTTTGCGGCCTGCCATATCAGCGCCGACATATCCGCCTTGTCCGCGTACGTTACCTCGCTGCCCACGTCTATTCCGCTTATAAGGCTGCCGAGGTTTGTATCCAGCCATGCGCTTTCCGCCTCATACCTGCCAAGCCGCTGCTCATACAGCGAAAGCTCCACCGGCGTGGGATCATCGGGCAGATCGTCCGGCTTGGCCGCCGCAGGTATCATCAGGGTAAAGCCGCACACGCCCATATTCCGCATAGACAGCACCAGCGCCCCGCCGTCAAGGCCGCCGCGCTTCAGCGTATAGCCCTTGTCCGGCGCATAGCCGTCATCCTCGGTGTATTCAGCATCAAAGCCGTAGCCCTTTGCCCTCTCAAAGAACACCTGAACCGAGGGATATACCCTTTCCATTTGGGCGGTAGGCTGAGGCGGGATATCCATGGAGGTATCTTTGACGGTATTCCTGCCGCCTTTGGAAAGCAGGTATATCAGCACGCAGCAGCATATCATTGCCGCTGTAAACAGCGTGCCTGCCAGCGCGTTGCCATTGTTTTTCCTTTTGTCCCCGCTGCCCTTCCTGTCCTTAGCGCTCATAGGTTCAACTCTCCCCAAAAGCCTCTTTTAAGGTATCCTCTATGTCCTTTTCCACGGTCCTTCCCGCCTTTTTAAGCGCGCTTCTGAAGTATTCCGGCACCTTTGCGGCAAAAACCATTCTTTCGCCGGTGCGGGGGTGTGTGAGCTCCAGCCTTGCGGCGTGCAGCGCCTGCCCGTCAAGGCCCAGCCTCGGCTTTGCCGCACCGTATATCGTATCCCCTGCTACGGGGTGCTTTATGTATGCCATGTGTACCCTTATCTGGTGTGTGCGGCCGGTCTCCAGCCTCGCCTCTATAAGTGTATACGCGCCGTATCTCTCCAGCACCCGCCAATGAGTCACGGCATTGCGGCCGCCCTGCACCACGGCCATCTTTTTACGGTCCACCGGATGTCTGCCTATAGGGGCGTCCACCGTGCCGCTGTCCTCCCTTATGTTGCCGTCCACTATTGCTATATACGTCCTGCGAGCGCTGTGGTCCTTCAATTGCGCCGCAAGGGAGGTGTGAGCCATATCGTTTTTCGCCACGACTACAAGGCCCGAGGTCAGCTTGTCTATCCTGTGGACTATGCCGGGGCGTATCTCTCCGCCTATGCCGGAAAGACCCTCGAGATGATACATGAGGGCGTTTACCAGCGTGCCGTCGGGATTGCCGGGAGCCGGGTGCACCACCATTCCCTTGGGCTTGTCTATTACCGCTATGTCCGCATCCTCGTAAACTATGTCTATTGGTATGTCCTGCGGCACTATATCCACTTCCTCAGGCGGGCGAAGGGCTATTGTCACGGCATCTCCTGTCCTGAGCTTGTCCTTTGACTTTGCGGGCGCGCCGTTGAGGGTTACGTCTCCGTTGATTATCATGCGCTGCACGGCAGAGCGGGTATTATCGCTTACACGGGCGCAGAATACGTCCAGCCGTTCTCCTGCCTTATCCGCAGTAAACGTCTGCTCCTGAAATTCCTCCGTTTCGCCGCCTTGTTCGATCCTTAGCTTTGCCATTTTTATCAGCTGTTCTCGCCGGTTTGGGGCTTTTTATCCATCATTTCCATATACTTCTTCCCCTTGAAAAACAGCAGGTCCAGAACCAGAAGGCAGCAGCCTACGGTCACCGCCATATCCGCTACGTTGAACACCGCAAAGTCTATAAGCGCCACGTATATCATATCACGGACGTAGCCGAGGGCTACCCTGTCTATAAGGTTGCCTATCGCGCCGGAAAGCAGCAGCGCGATTGAAAAGGTCATCATAAAATGCAGCCTTTTGCGTTCCTTTATGAGGAAATACAGCATCGCCGCGCAGGCTATACCGGTAATCGCCAGAAAGAACCACTTCCCACCCTGCATCATGCCGAAGGCCGCGCCCCGGTTTTCCACGTAACGCAGGTGCAGCACCCCGTCCCATATCTTATACTCGCCATTGGTCCGAAGCCACGTCTCCGCCCAGTGCTTGCTGAGCTGATCGCCTATAAGTACAATGGCCGCCACTATGGCGGATACCGTCACGTTTCTCTTTTCCATCGTCTCTCCAATAATGCTATTTCTGTTTTTCCGTGGTGTATATATACCACTTATCCACGTTCCTCATTATATCCGGTTCTCGCACGTCCGTCATGCCTTTTATTTCGGCAGCGCATACTATGCTGTCCAGCCTGAAATACAGCGGTATGAACGGCAGCCTCTCCGCAAAGGCAAGCTGAAACTTTGACGCAGCGCTGCGGTATGAGGCCTCGTCTCCGGCTTTCATCATGGCGCAGGTGAGCTCATACAGCTCCGCATCATAGTAATTGCCGTAATTTGCCTTGCCGTCCCGTGCCATTACGTCCCGCATGTCGCCGTCTCTGCCGACATTTATTCCGACCAGGGCGATATCGTATTCCCCCGCCGCCAGCTTGTCGGTATACTCGTTCTTATCTGACGCCACGGAAAAGGGTGCGGCGACTATCTCGGTAGCTATGCCCAGCTCCTCAAGCTGCTCCGCTATGGCCGCGGCAGCGTTCTTGCGTGTGCTGTCCGTAGAATCGTTCACCAGTATCTTCAGGCTCATTTCGGTGAGGGACATACCGTTTTTCTCAAGCCTGCCGTCTCCGTCGCTGTCCGTCCACCCCGCCTCCGCAAACAGTTCCAGCGCCTTTACGGTGTTGTAGTCGTACAGTTTTGATTTTGACTCATATATCCATGAATCCGGCGCTATTGGCACATCGCAGGCCTGAGCGCGGTTCATATAAATATTTGAGATTATCTTGCTCCGATCCAGCGCACATGCGAGAGCCTGACGCACCTTAACGTCGTTAAGCGACTGGGAATTGCTGTTCACCAGCATTATCTCGACATTCTGCGTCATCACGTCCTGCACGTTTGTTATTCCGTCCTGGCGGTATTTGCCTACGGTAGTGGCAGATGTGGCCACCACGTCCAGCTGGCCCGCATTATATGAAGCAAGGGCAGTATCGTTGCTGTCGCGTTCGATGAAGATGAATTTGTCTATATAAGGCCGCTGCTTCCACCAGCCATCGTTGGCAGTAAGCTGTAAGTTCTCCCCGGAGTAACCATCGTAATAATATGGGCCTGTCCCAAGTGGATATGCTGACGGCTCACCGTTCATCATTACAGGAAAGGTCATAGCATACAGGAAGGCGTAGCCTCCTTCCTTCATTACCACCTTCAGAGTCGTGTTGTCTATAGCCTCTATGGATTCTATATCCCGGGCGGCGTAGTAATAGTAGCTGTCCTCCCCCAGCGTCTTCAGCCTCTCGAATGTGGCCGTGACGTCATTGGCTGTAAAATTTCTGCCCACCTTATGCCATGTAACCCCGGTGCGAAGGTTTACTGTCCATGTCTTGCCGCCGTCCTCGCTGGTCCAGTTTTCAGCCAGCTCCGGATTTAGCTTTCCGTCGTTATTTATGGTTATAAGGCTCTCGTATACCAGAGAAAAGAAATTCATCATCTCCTCTGTGTTTACGGAAAGCGGGTCGGTGAGGTCGGCGTTGGTAGGGATATACATCTTTATCTCTCCGCCTGCTGCGGGCAGCGTCTCCTCGGTTATAGGCACGTCTATGTCCAGCCCCAGCGTTTCCTTCTGCTGCTCGCCGCCTTTTGAGCAGCCCAGCATGGCGAGGCTCAACGCCGCCATGGCAAACGCCGCTATCCTCCTAACCCAGTTCATTCGCGTATAGCTTTGTGTATTTATCATATGCCCGCTGTACCCTTTCAACGTATTGGGCGGTTTCTTTGAAGGGTATGCTATCGAGTTCGCCGCCCTTGGAGTATTTTTCATCGTTAAGCCATTTCCTTACGTTTCCCGGTCCCGCGTTGTATGCGGCCACTGCAGTTTTTCTGTTTCCGGAAAAGCTGTCCAGCAGATATTTCAAATACCAGCAGCCGAAGCGTATATTCACCTTTGGCTCAAACAGCTCATCCTCCGTAAAATCTTCTTCGCCCAGCTTTTCCGCTATCCAAAAGCCGGTATCCGGCATTATCTGCATCAGTCCCTTCGCCCCTGCCCGGGACACTACCGTATGCCTGTTGGAGCTTTCACAGTGTATAACTGCCGCCACGAGATATGGATCTATGTCGAATTCTCTGGAATACCTTTTTATCTCCGCGCTGTACTGGAGCTTATATGCCCGCTTTTCCAGCAGCCAGCTGAGCTGCCACGCAAGGGCGCTCAGCACCACCAGCGCACAAAGCCCAAGGCATATGGCCCTTCCCCATTTTATGTTGGCGCTTTTACGCCTTTTCTTTTTGGCTTGGCTTTTTCTCTGCCCCGCCGGTTTGCCTCTGATTGCTGCCATCTTTCTCCAAAGCCTGTCTATACAGCCTGTCAGTCATCTCATAAAGCCGCTCAATATCGCCGCTGTTGTCTATTATCACGTCGGCAAAGGGCTTCTTTTCGTCGTCGCTCATCTGGGAGGCAATGCGCTGCTTTGCCGCCGCTTCGCTTAACCCGTCCCTGGCTATTATGCGGCGTACCCGTTCTTCCATCGGGGCCGTCACCAGCCATACCTCATCTGCTATTTCCTGCCAACCGCACTCTATCAACAGCGGCACGTCAAAGACGATCACCCGAAAGCCGCTCTCCTCGGCAGCTTCTGCGGCCCTCAGCATTCCGGCACGTATGGCTGGGTGCAGTATGCCGTTGAGCCTCAGACGCGCAGCTTCGTCGCCGAACACCGCCGCGCCGAGCTTTCGCCTGTCCAGACATCCGTCCGAATCCAGCATTCCGCCGCCGAACGCTTTGACTATCTCTTTCAGCCCCTCGCTGCCTTTTTCTACGGCAATTCTTGCGAATGCGTCGGCGTCCAGCACCGCCGCGCCCAGCTCCGCAAGCCTGCTCGACACCGTGGTTTTACCAGACGCTATGCCTCCTGTAAGGCCAATGCGCATACGCTTCTCCTTACTTGGTATCAAACCAGCTGTGGCCCGAGCTCACATCGGCTATGAGCGGCACCTTGAGCTTCATTACGTTCTGCATGCATTCCGCGAGCAGCTTGCGCACACGCTGTTCCTCGTCAAACGGGGTATCTATGATAAGTTCATCGTGTATCTGGAGTATGAGCCTTGCCTTGAGGCCTTCCTCCTCCAGCCGCTTATGCACGTTTACCATGGCCATCTTTATTATATCCGCCGCGGTGCCCTGAATAGGCATGTTCATGGCCACCCTCTCGCCAAAGCTCCGGGTATTGAAATTAGACGATTTGATCTCGGGAAGCTCGCGTCTGCGGCCCATAAGCGTAGTTACGTAGCCCTTTTTGCGGCCCTCCTCCACACAGCGGTGCATATACTCCTGCACTCCGCAGTATTTTTCAAGGTAACGGCGTATGAACTCGCCGGCCTCCTTTCGGCTCACACCTATGTTCTTGGCGAGACCGTAGTCGCTTATTCCGTAAACTATGCCAAAGTTTACAGCCTTTGCGGCGCTGCGCTGCTCTCTCGTTACGCTCGCCTTATCAACGCCGAACACCTCGGCTGCCGTGCTGGTATGTATATCCTCGCCGGAATTGAAGGCGGCTATAAGCCCCTCGTCCCCGCTTATGTGTGCGAGGAGACGAAGCTCTATCTGGGAATAGTCCGCGCCCACCAGTATGCGCCCCGGACTTGCCACAAAGGCCTTGCGTATCTCGCGGCCCAGCTCCGTGCGGACGGGTATGTTCTGCAAATTCGGCTCTGTGGAGGATATGCGGCCTGTGGCTGTGATATTCTGGTTGAAGCTGGTATATACCCTGCCGTTCTTGAGAAGCGCCAGCAGGCCGTCCACAAACGTGCTCTTGAGCTTTGAAAGAAATCTGTATTCCAGAACCAGCTTTACTATGGGGTGCTTATCCTCCAGCGCCTCCAACACCTCCGCATCGGTAGAATAGCCGGACTTTGTCTTTTTCTGCGGAGGCAGACCCAGCTTTTCAAAGAGTATGACTCCAAGCTGCTTTGTGGAGAGTATGTTGAACCTCTCCCCGGCCAGGGAGTATATTTTCCCTTCCATCTCATCTATGCGCGCAGCGAACCTGTCGGACAGCTCCCGGAGCATATCCCTGTCCACCGCGAAGCCCTCCCGCTCCATATCATAAAGCACCCGGGTAAGCGGCAATTCAACCTCCTCGTAAAGCTTCCAAAGCCCCTTTTCTCTGAGCTCGCCGGTGATGACACTCTCCAGCGCCAGCATTGACGCCGAGCATTCCGGCATACCCCTTTCAGCACAGAGGGTCTTTAATGTATCCGCAGGGTGTATTGCATGAAGCAGGTAATCGGCTATCATCAGGTCGAACACATTTCCCTTCAGGGAAATGCCTGCGCCTTGCAGTATATGCCGCGCATGTTTTGAATCGAACAGGCACTTTTCGATGCTTTCGCTTAGGAATACCGGCGCTAAGGCCGCAAATACCTCCTCCGCGGACAGACCGGGGTCCAGCAGCGTCGCTCCCAGGGATATATCGTACTGTGTCTCCGTATCCGCCGCCACGTGCATGCGTTCGCCTATACACACCGCCACGCGTTTTGCGTTTTTCAGTGTTTCAGTCAGTTCGCTTAGCTGCTCCGCGTTGGATATTTCTATTGTTTTTGCATTTATCTCTGGCAGCTGTTCGGCGGCAGGCTTCTCTCCCTTGGGCAGTCGCTGAATAAGGCTGCGAAGCTCCAGCCTGTTCATCATGGGTATGGCTCCGGCCATTTTGCCGGGATCAAAGGCGCAGTCCTCAAGGCCGACGGATATAGGCGCCTCGGTATCGATTATGCCCAGCCTGTAGCTCATTCGGGCGGAGTCGGGATTGTCCAGAAGCTTCTGGCGCAGCGCGCCCTTTTCCTTTTCAGCGCTTTGCAGCGTATTTTCCAGCGTGCCATACTTCTGCAAAAGCTTCATCGCCGTCTTTTCTCCAACCCCGGGTATTCCGGGCAGGTTGTCGGAATTATCACCCATGAGACCCTTTAAATCAGGCATATGGGCAGGCTCGAGGCCGTACTGCTCCTTTAGCGCCGCCTCATCGTACTCTACGGTTTCGGTTATGCCCTTCTTGGTAAGCAGCACGTGAGTATGGTCGTTTATAAGTTGCAACGCGTCCCGGTCTCCTGTTACCAGCAGCGCATCAACGCCGTTTTTGTCAGCTATTCTGGATATGGTACCAAGTATATCGTCCGCCTCGTACCTCTCGCATTCGCATATGGCTATGCCCATTTCCCTGAGCAGCTCCTTCAGCAGCGGAAACTGGGCCCGAAGATCCTCCGGAGTCTCCCGCCTGCCCGCCTTATACTGGCCGTACTGCTCATGGCGGAAGGTAGGGCCGTGCATATCGAAGGCCACAAGCAGATAGTCAGGCTCGTAGGAAAGCAGCTTTAAAAGCATTCCCACAAAGCCGTATATGGCCCCCGTGGGGGTCCCGTCCTTGGCGGTCATCGAAGGCAGCGCATAATACGCCCTGTGCATAAGGCTGTTTCCGTCTATGGCTATAAGCTTCTTCAAGTACCTGTACCTCGCGAAAATTTCTCTTTATCTTATTAAAATAACACACGGAGCGCCCTTTTACAATCGGCGCCCCGTGAACTTATCGTAAATCAGGCGTTATTACTTTATAACATCGTATACCATCGGCTCATGCTCCGGCTTTTCCGCTCCCAGCTCTATGGCTCCCCTGAGCGTCTTTACGGCTTCCTCAAGGCGGCTCTCGTCGTTTACATACATTGTAGCCACCGGCTCGCCGGCCTTTACGAAGTCGCCCCTGCGCTTGTGCATAACAAGCCCTACCGCGGGATCTATTATATCTGTCTTCTCCGCTCTGCCGGCACCCAGCTTCTGGGCGGCATTGCCTATATCGGCGGCATGCATACCGGTAATGTAGCCTTCGCCATTGAGATATACCGGCACCTTCTTTTTAACGGTGCATAGGGTATCGGGATCGGCTATGCAGGCCTTCGCGTCCCTTGCGCCAAGAACTGTGAGCATCTGCTCAAGCTTCTTCAGACCTGCGCCGGTCTTTATGGCCTCGGTCAGCTTTTCCCGCGCCTCCTTATCGTCCGCTGCCAGTCCTGACAGCCTGAGCATATTCTCCGCAAGCAGCATGCAGACTTCATACAGCATGTCGCCTTCCTTTACCTTGCCGGAAAGCACCTCAATGGCCTCCCTGACTTCAAGGCCGTTGCCTACGGCCATGCCCAGTGGCTGATCCATATCCGTTATGAGGGCTACTGTCTTTCTGCCCAGCGCATCGCCTATCTTTACCATGGTGCGGGCAAGCTTCTTAGCCTGCTCCGGAGTATGCATGAAGGCTCCTGTGCCGCACTTTACATCCAGCACTATGGCGTCTGTACCGGCGGCCAGCTTTTTGCTCATTATGCTGGAGGCGATCAGCGGGATGCTCTCCACCGTTCCGGTAACGTCCCTGAGGGCGTACATGAGCTTGTCAGCAGGCACGAGGTTACCGCTCTGTCCTATGACGCAGAGGCCGATCCTGCGCACTATATCCTTGAATTCATCTATATTCTTCTCTATACATACCCCCGGCACCGACTCAAGCTTGTCGAGGGTCCCGCCGGTATGGCCCAGTCCGCGGCCGCTCATCTTGGCTACCGTACCGCCGCAGGCAGCCACAAGAGGCGCTATCACAAGGGTTGTGGTATCGCCCACGCCGCCGGTAGAGTGCTTATCCACCTTTATGCCGGGAAGGTCAGAAAGGTCAACGACGTCGCCTGAATGCATCATTGCGGAGGTGAGCTCGCTCACTTCGCGCTCTGTCATGCCCTGCCAGCACACCGCCATAAGCCACGCCGACATCTGGTAATCGGGTATATTGCCCGCGGTATATTCGCGGATTATATAATTTATTTCCTCCCTTGTATGGGTTTTTCCCTCTCTTTTATCTATTATGAGATCTACCATCCTCATATATGCCGCCTCCTGTACTGCGCGAAGTGCCATTATACGCAGAAAAATAATTATTAATATTTTAACATAAAAGGCCACCCCTTGCAACCGCGCCGGGCGAGGGGGCTCAATCCTCCTTAGCCCCCTCCGACTCCATATCAAAGGTTATATCCGCATAGTATTTTTTGCTGTCGAGGCTGTTGAGCGCCTTCTCCACCGTTTCCTTTATGCTCTGCTCCTGTCCCCTGAGATCCTCCGGCAATATCATGTCAAAGGACATTTTTACACTTTCTCCGTCGTCCACCATGCGGAAGTCGTGTATGGTGAGCCTGCCGTCCCTCACCTTTATTATGGTATTCACAAGCCTTTTTGTACTGTTTACCTCGGGATCGTCGGTCACAACGGGATCATAGTGTATTACCAGGTGCGTGCCGTAGTTTTTCAGGCATTCGCGCTCCATCCTGTCTATCCTTGCATGGCAGGCCATTGGATCCTCGTTTTTGTCTATCTCAACATGAATGCTTGCGTACCGCCTGCCGGGGCCGTAATCGTGTACCATGAGATCGTGGCAGCCCAGCACCATGGGACAGCCGTTTATATAGTCGGTTATCTGCTTTTGCAGCTCCGGGTTGGCGCCCTCGCCCAGCAGCGGCGACATAGTCTCCCCGGCAAGCTTTATGCCGCTGTACAGTATGAACAGCGATACGGCTATGCCCATAACGCCGTCTATCCTGACATCGTAAAAGTGCTCAACTATGGAAGCCGCCAGCACCGCCGAGGTAGTCATCACGTCGTTGCGGCTGTCGGCAGCCGTGGCCAGCAGTGTATTTGAATTTATCCTTCTGCCCATCTTCAGATTGAACAGCATCATAAACAGCTTTACCAATATGGAAGCGCACAGCACCCATACCGCGGTGAACGAAAATTCTATAGGCGCCGGGTTGATAAACTTCTGCACTGAGCTTTTACCCAGCTCAAGACCTATGAAAAGTATCATCACCGCCACCGTAAGGCCTGCTATGTACTCTATACGCGCATGGCCATAGGGATGCTTCCTGTCCGCCGGCTTTTCCGCAAGCTTGAAGCCCAGCAGCGTCACGATAGAGCTGGCCCCGTCTGACAGATTGTTGAGCCCGTCCGCGGTTATGGACATGGACGATGTCATGTGTCCCACTATAAGCTTGCCCGCAGCAAGCAGGCAGTTGCATATTATTCCCACAGCGCCGGACAGCTTGCCTATTCGTGCCCTTATATTATACTGTGACTGTTCCATAGCGACCTCCGAAAAAGTAGTCCATATTAAAAGCTATTCAGAGCCAACGAAAAAATACAGTAAACAAAAACAGCCACATTTTGTGACTGCTGTTTTGGTGGGGATGGAGGGGCTCGAACCCACGACCTCATCGATGTGAGCGATGCACTCTGACCAGCTGAGCTACATCCCCCGGAAACAAAAGATATTATAACTCAACCTTTACAATTTTTCAAGTGCAATATTTTATTTACCCCAGTATCCTCCTGCAAGCCCCAAGCCACGTGAGGTTTTGCAGCGATACAGCGCATCTTTCCTTTGCCGCAGCCTCGCGTATCCCGGCCGCTATACGCTTTTCAAAGGGCTCCACGCTGTCCGGCTCCGGTGTATCGGCATCTATCATCCTTGGCGGCTGTATGAACACTATGCCGTTGCCAGGCAGGTTTTCCTCCATCTGCCGCCTTATGCCTGGCAGGTCGGTACATACCGTCTTCATGCCGCAGGCCATGGACTCCGCTATCACCAGGGGCAGTCCCTCATAATACGATGGCAACACAAACACGTCTCCCCTGTTGAACTCCTCCGCAAGCTGTGTCTGGCTCAGCGGGCCGAGCAGCGTCACGTCAAAGCCGCCGTCATCTATAAGCTTCTGCGCGATGCGATGCTGCTCTGCGTTCCAGCCGCCGGCAAGGCGCAAGGAGAACCTCTCCCTCTGCCAGCCGAGGTATTTCAAGGAGCGCAGCAGGCAGAAAACGCCCTTCTGTTCGGATATCTTTCCAGCGTATACTATGCGTATATCATCATGGGGCCTTCTTTCGCCCTTATCGTAAAAAATACTGCTGTTGAATCCGTTGCCTACGACGCATACCTTATCCGGCTCTGCGCCGTAGCAGCTCACTATCTCCGTCTTTTGCTGAGCATGCAGGCAGCATATCCTGTTTAGCCCGGCTATCCCCCGGCGTATCCTCTCGCGTTCGAGGGGGTTGGTGTACATCTGGCGAAGGTCGGTGCCGTGGCATATGCCCCACACCGCCATGTCCGGAAGCTTCTCCCGCACTATGGCGGCGAGAAGGTACAGGTGGTGGCATATCACCACGTCAGGCCTGAACTCCTTCACCACACGCAGCACGGCGCTTCCAAATGCCGCTTCGAACTTATCCACCATATCAGGCTTCATATACCGGTACCGTGTGCTTTCATACGGCATCTCGTCCGACATTCCGCATACCGGAAATGGCAGCTCCGGGCTGTTATAGTAAACCGGGTAAAACCCCACTCCCTCAGGAAGCTTCACGCTATCCTCCCTGGTCACACCGGCTATGACGGCCTGAGTATGGCCCAGCTCTTTAAAGCCGCGGACCGTTTCCGTAAGATAAACTCCGCTGCCGGTGGAGTGTGGTTTCTGTGCCGTTATGCTCAATATGCGCATTTGTAGGATACCTGCCGTCTTTTGTAATATCTCTAAGACTCAGTGTACCACGGGCGCGCTCTGTTCACAAGTTACCATCAGTTGACAAGAGCACACAAGCCCTAAAGGCTTGTTTTGGTACGCTCCTGCGTTCTCGTCGCTTGTATTACATCCAGTAG
>ERZ773225.2890-NODE-2890-length-16375-cov-4.143444_pt1 | contig 16375 bp, 13 predicted proteins | sample MGYA00580993_ERZ773225 | MGnify/ENA primary metagenome ERZ773225 (study PRJEB29015, sample SAMEA2737748) | human gut metagenome | biome: human gut; feature: human-associated habitat; material: faeces | place: China | collected 2012 ... | reverse complement strand
TGTTCTTTACTACTCATGAATTTCTCCGCGTTTTTTTCGCATTCATCTCGCTAACTTCGCTTATTATGGGGATCAGTTTCAGGGTTTCAAGGGAAGCACTCACATTGTCATCAATCTTCGCAACAAGGACCTCGGAAAAATGAATAATCATTTCAAGTGTATTGGCATTGTGGGACACCCACGGCACCCCACTGCACTGACAACACATGAAATGCTCTACCGCTGGCTGTGCACAAAAGGTTACGAGGTCATCGTTGAGCAACAAATCGCTCACGAACTGCAACTGAAGAATGTGAAAACTGGCACGCTCGCGGAGATTGGGCAACTAGCTGATCTCGCGGTAGTCGTTGGTGGCGACGGTAATATGCTGGGCGCGGCACGCACACTCGCCCGTTACGATATTAAAGTTATTGGAATCAACCGTGGCAACCTGGGTTTCCTGACTGACCTTGACCCCGATAACGCCCAGCAACAGTTAGCCGATGTGCTGGAAGGCCACTACATCAGCGAGAAACGTTTTTTGCTGGAAGCGCAAGTCTGTCAGCAAGATTGCCAGAAACGCATCAGCACCGCGATAAATGAAGTGGTGCTTCATCCAGGCAAAGTGGCGCATATGATTGAGTTCGAAGTGTATATCGACGAGATCTTTGCGTTTTCTCAGCGATCTGATGGACTAATTATTTCGACGCCAACAGGCTCCACCGCCTATTCCCTCTCTGCAGGCGGTCCTATTCTGACCCCCTCTCTGGATGCGATTACCCTGGTGCCCATGTTCCCGCATACGTTGTCAGCACGACCACTGGTCATAAACAGCAGCAGCACGATCCGTCTGCGTTTTTCGCATCGCCGTAACGACCTGGAAATCAGTTGCGACAGCCAGATAGCACTGCCGATTCAGGAAGGTGAAGATGTCCTGATTCGTCGCTGTGATTACCATCTGAATCTGATTCATCCGAAAGATTACAGTTATTTCAACACATTAAGCACCAAGCTCGGCTGGTCAAAAAAATTATTCTAATTTTACGCCAGCCTCTTTACTGTATATAAAACCAGTTTATACTGTACACAATAACAGTAATGGTTTTTCATACAGGAAAACGACTATGTTGGCACAACTGACCATCAGCAACTTTGCTATCGTTCGTGAGCTTGAGATTGATTTTCATAGCGGCATGACCGTAATAACTGGCGAGACCGGCGCGGGTAAATCTATTGCAATAGATGCCCTCGGTCTTTGTCTCGGTGGTCGCGCTGAAGCCGACATGGTGCGTACCGGCGCTGCTCGCGCTGACCTGTGCGCCCGTTTTTCTCTGAAAGATACGCCAGCGGCTCTGCGCTGGCTGGAAGAAAACCAGCTTGAAGACGGGCATGAATGTTTGCTTCGTCGCGTGATCAGCAGCGATGGTCGCTCCCGTGGTTTCATCAACGGTACAGCTGTTCCTCTGTCACAACTGCGCGAACTGGGTCAGTTGCTGATTCAGATCCATGGTCAGCACGCTCATCAATTACTCACCAAACCTGAGCACCAAAAATTCCTGCTTGATGGCTATGCCAATGAAACCTCTCTACTGCAGGAAATGACCGCACGTTATCAGTTGTGGCATCAAAGCTGCCGTGACCTCGCGCATCATCAACAGTTAAGTCAGGAACGCGCCGCCCGTGCGGAACTGCTGCAATACCAATTAAAAGAACTTAACGAATTTAATCCGCAGCCCGGAGAGTTTGAACAAATCGACGAAGAGTACAAACGTCTGGCGAACAGCGGTCAATTGCTGACCACCAGCCAGAATGCATTGGCATTAATGGCCGACGGTGAAGACGCAAACCTGCAAAGTCAGCTTTACACGGCTAAACAACTGGTGAGCGAATTGATTGGCATGGACAGCAAACTGTCCGGCGTACTTGATATGCTGGAAGAAGCTACCATCCAGATTGCTGAAGCCAGCGATGAACTGCGCCACTACTGCGATCGTCTGGATCTCGATCCCAACCGACTATTTGAACTTGAACAGCGCATCTCAAAACAGATTTCGCTGGCACGTAAACATCACGTCAGCCCTGAGGCATTGCCACAGTATTACCAGTCGCTACTGGAAGAACAGCAGCAACTGGACGATCAGGCCGACTCACAAGAAACGCTTGCGCTGGCGGTAACGAAACATCATCAGCAGGCACTGGAAATCGCGCGCGCATTACACCAACAACGCCAGCAATATGCAGAAGAACTTGCACAGCTGATCACCGACAGTATGCATGCGCTCTCAATGCCGCATGGGCAGTTTACGATCGATGTTAAATTTGACGAGCATCACCTGGGCGCTGACGGTGCCGATCGTATTGAGTTTCGGGTAACCACCAACCCAGGTCAGCCAATGCAGCCTATTGCCAAAGTCGCATCCGGTGGTGAATTGTCCCGCATCGCACTGGCAATCCAGGTCATCACGGCGCGTAAAATGGAAACCCCGGCACTGATTTTTGATGAAGTGGATGTAGGGATTAGCGGTCCAACAGCGGCAGTTGTCGGCAAACTGCTGCGTCAACTCGGCGAATCAACTCAGGTGATGTGTGTTACCCACCTGCCACAAGTCGCGGGATGTGGTCATCAACACTATTTTGTCAGCAAAGAAACCGATGGTGCGATGACAGAAACGCATATGCAATCCCTGAATAAAAAAGCGCGGTTACAAGAGCTGGCGCGCCTGCTTGGTGGCAGTGAAGTCACACGTAATACACTGGCGAATGCGAAAGAACTGCTTGCAGCGTAAACTTTTTTCCTGCTTCACGGTCAGAGTAAACAGCAAAACGCCGTAAGACCGGAAAGCAAAAGGTTTTAAAGTGATGAAAGGTCTATTATCATCGGCATATTACAGATGAGCCACGTACTGCTCGGGCCCGAAAAGGAATCAAATCACTATGCGCTGTAAAACGCTGACTGCTGCAGCAGCAGTACTATTGATGTTGACCGCAGGCTGTTCCACTCTGGAGCGAGTGGTTTACCGTCCTGACATCAACCAGGGGAACTATCTGACCGCTAACGACGTATCCAAAATACGTGTTGGCATGACGCAACAACAAGTTGCGTACGCATTGGGTACACCGCTGATGTCCGATCCATTTGGTACGAATACCTGGTTCTATGTCTTCCGCCAGCAACCAGGTCATGAAGGTGTAACTCAGCAAACGCTGACGCTGACCTTTAACAGTAGCGGTGTGTTGACCAATATTGATAACAAACCTGCGCTGAGTGGTAACTAATAATAAAGTTGCTCTCAAAGACGTTAAAAAAGGTGCTCAATGAGCACCTTTTTTCTGTCTGTTATTTATTCGCTGATTTTTCTGCTCGTTGCCTGCGAAGCTCTTTCGGATCGGCAATGAGAGGGCGATAAATCTCCACCCGATCGCCATCATGCACACTATCGCTTAGTTTTGCCGGACGGCTGTAAATGCCGACTTTGTTTTTAGTTAAATCGATATCGGTACGCAATTCCAGCAAGCCACTGGCGCGAATAGCTTCTTCAACCGTCGCGCCCTCCTGCAGCGTCACTCGCTGCAGGTACTGCTTCTCAGGTAGCGCATAAGCCACCTCAACGGCAATTTTACCTGGCACTGTAAACCTCTTTCGCACGAACCGTAAAAGCCTGGACCATATTAGCCGCCAGCTCTTTAAACACGCGACCAAAGGCGAGTTCAATCAACTTATTGGTAAACTCAAAGTCGAGATGAAACTCGATACGACACGCCTCCTGGCTCAGCGGCGTAAACTTCCATCCACCAATCAATTTCTTGAACGGCCCATCCACCAGATTCATAAGAATACTTTGGTTACTGGTCAACTGGTTGCGGGTAGTAAACGTTTTGCTGATCCCAGCCTTAGAGACATCTACCGCCGCAGTCATCTGCCCAGGAGTGGACTCCAGAATCCGACTTCCGGTACAACCCGGCAAAAACTGAGGATAAGACTGAACGTCATTCACTAACTGATACATTTGCTCCGCGCTGTAGGGTACCAGTGCGGTCCGGCTAATCTGAGGCATAACAATTTCCATCAACAAAAATCCAACAAATAATATCATTTATCCTGCTGTAAAAAAAACGCTATCCCGGCGCTGGGTAACATCGGGTTCATGCTAAGATAGAGCCTTGTCCCCCGCAGGATTGATATGGGGTGTTTTCGATTTCAGATTACCGATGATTCACGACGCTTATGACGAAGAAAAAAGCACATAAACCTGGTTCAGCGACCATCGCGCTTAACAAGCGCGCCCGTCACGAATACTTTATCGAAGAAGAGTTCGAAGCGGGACTTGCCCTGCAAGGCTGGGAAGTTAAATCCCTGCGCGCAGGAAAAGCCAATATCAGCGACAGCTACGTCCTTCTGCGTGACGGAGAGGCATTTCTGTTTGGCGCTAACATCACGCCAATGGCCGTGGCCTCCACGCATGTGGTGTGCGATCCTACCCGTACCCGCAAGTTACTTCTCAACCAGCGCGAACTGGACTCATTGTACGGTCGCGTCAATCGAGAAGGCTATACCGTAGTGGCGCTCTCCCTGTACTGGAAAAATGCCTGGTGCAAAGTGAAAATCGGCGTCGCCAAAGGTAAGAAACAGCACGATAAACGTTCAGATATCAAAGAGCGCGAATGGCAGGTGGATAAAGCACGTATCATGAAAAACGCCCACCGTTAAACCTGCACTCCAATTATTGACCAGTTCCTCACCGCGCCTCCCTCTCCGGCGGCGCGAATGAACATCTTATTGGCTATCACATCCGACACAAATGTTGCCATCCCATTGCTTAATCGAATAAAAATCAGGCTACATGGGTGCTAAATCTTTAACGATAACGCCATTGAGGCTGGTCATGGCGCTCATAAATCTGGTATACTTACCTTTACACATTGGGGCTGATTCTGGATTCGACGGGATTTGCGAAACCCAAGGTGCATGCCGAGGGGCGGTTGGCCTCGTAAAAAGCCGCAAAAAAATAGTCGCAAACGACGAAAACTACGCTTTAGCAGCTTAATAACCTGCTTAGAGCCCTCTCTCCCTAGCCTCCGCTCTTAGGACGGGGATCAAGAGAGGTCAAACCCAAAAGAGATCGCGTGGAAGCCCTGCCTGGGGTTGAAGCGTTAAATCTAATCAGGCTAGTTTGTTAGTGGCGTGTCCGTCCGCAGCTGGCAAGCGAATGTAAAGACTGACTAAGCATGTAGTACCGAGGATGTAGGAATTTCGGACGCGGGTTCAACTCCCGCCAGCTCCACCAAAATTCTCCATCGGTGATTACCAGAGTCATCCGATGAAGTCCTAAGAGCCCGCACGGCGCAAGCCCTGCGGGCTTTTTTGTGCCCTCAATTTGTCCCGCGAAGTCCGAAGAGAACTAATTAAATCCGAACCATTTAGGCCCATTGATAGGCCCAACGAAAAGCTCTATTGTTTTCGTTGGGCCTAAACGCATGGAGATTCCCCATGGCAAGAAAAACCAAGCCGTTAACCGATACGGAAATCAAAGCCGCCAAACCTAAAGATGCCGATTACCAGCTGTATGATGGTGACGGGCTTACTCTATTAATCAAGTCCAGTGGTAGTAAGCTCTGGCAGTTCCGTTACTATCGACCGCTGACAAAACAGCGAACCAAACAGAGCTTCGGTGCCTACCCTGCTGTCTCCCTTTCTGATGCGCGTAAACTCAGAGCTGAATCTCGAGTTTTGTTGGCGAAAGATATTGATCCTCAGGAACATCAGAAAGAACAGGTAAGAAATTCTCAAGAGGCTAAAACCAACACTTTCCTGTTAGTTGCCGAGCGTTGGTGGAATGTGAAGAAAGCCAGCGTAACAGAGGACTATGCCGACGATATCTGGCGCTCGCTTGAGAGAGATGTTTTCCCAGCAATCGGCGATATCAGTGTCACTGAGATTAAGGCTCATACTCTGGTTAAAGCTGTTCAGCCGGTTCAGGCCAGAGGTGCATTAGAGACTGTTCGCCGCCTTTGTCAGCGTATTAACGAAGTCATGATTTATGCGCAGAACACAGGCCTGATTGATGCAGTTCCCAGTGTAAATATCGGAAAAGCATTTGAGAAACCGCAAAAGAAAAACATGCCAAGCATCCGCCCGGATCAACTTCCGCAGCTAATGCAGACTATGCGTACGGCAAGTATCAGCTTGTCCACAAGATGCCTTTTCATGTGGCAACTTCTCACCATCACCCGCCCTGCCGAGGCCGCTGAGGCTCGATGGGGTGAGATCGATTTCAATGCTAGCGAATGGAAAATTCCTGCAGCTCGAATGAAGATGAACCGGGACCATACGGTTCCACTATCCGATGAGGCTCTTTCTATTCTGGAAATGATGAAGTCACTCAGTGGTGGCCGAGAGTTTATCTTTCCCAGTCGCATCAAACCAACCCAGCCAATGAACAGCCAGACAGTGAATGCAGCACTCAAGCGTGCTGGCTTAGGAGGCGTACTCGTATCACACGGTCTACGTTCTATCGCTAGTACGGCACTCAATGAGGAAGGATTTCCACCTGATGTCATTGAGGCAGCACTGGCTCATGTAGACAAGAATGAGATACGTCGCGCTTATAACCGCAGTGATTACCTTGAGCAACGTCGTCCTATGATGCAATGGTGGGCTAATTTTGTTAGTAAGGCCGATAGTGGGAGCATTGTTGAAAGTGAGAAAACGAGGTTAAAACTTGTGGGCTGAGTTTTGAGCTGGACTAGTGTTTTCCTAGCAAAGGTGCATTGGCTCAAACCTGTCTTGGATGAATCGTAGATAGATTGCGATCGAATCTGACAGTCTTGTTTGTGCCAAGAGCGGACTTTGATCACATTGATATATGTTAATTTATTGAGAGAAGAGCAATTGAGGAATTTTAAAAAATGTTTGCTAATCGAATAAGGAAGTTTGGAAAGGCATTTGAAGGCAGATTAGAGCCTTTTTTACTTGAAGGTGCTTTGGACTATATAAACTTTAACGAAGAACCATTAGCCTTTGAAATCTTATGCGAACATATTTGTGAGTATGATGTACAGCTTAGCCAAACTGAATATGATGAAGCCATAGCATTGGCTAAACATATGGGGTTAGATGCATTGGATGGCCCCTACAAACACTTAGCTGGCTTGATTGTATAATGAGTCGATTTGACCTGCTCCCCGTTGATTCACACGGAATGCTGTTAGCAATGTCCGCAGTTCGCTCATAGCAGACCTCGCAACACTGCAGGCGGTCCGCTGTGTGCCAGGAGTGGAACCAAGTTTGCCAGAGACCCTCTAAAATTTGATCGTTCTTTTTGTAGGGATACTTACACGTTTATCACATGCAGATTCTATTACTTTCTCCTTATCGGAGAACGCCTGTAAAAGCTTCTAGCCTTTATTCAAACCGCTGTTCCCTTTCACTTTCTTCCCGTTGTTCGCGTTCTTTTCGGCATTCCACCCACTGCATCATTTTTTCGCAAACTACTTTGGCAGCCTCGGCGATATCAGTACGTTCGTGTTTAATCAACGTACTTAAAGTCCTTGCTCTAGCTTGCATTATGTTGGCAAGGCTACCAGTCCAGGATGATGGAGTAATGCGCTCAGCAAAAGACCCCAGTACAGCTAGTGGCTCAGGTGACGCCTCTAGAAGTTCTATAGCCGTTTCGTGTATGGTCAGTACACTCTGCTCACCACTTTTTGACCAAAGATTTACCCCACCAGCTACAACGGGCCAAACAAAGGGATCATTTCTGGCTCGGCACCATGCAATTAGAACGCTTGTATTTATTTTTGCCAGAGGATAAGTGCGTAAACCACCACGATTAATAAAGAATTGTCTTCTTTGCCGCTGTTCCTCAGAACCTTCAAAAATGCGATTGAGAAATGCTTTTGGCATCGATGCAGCAGTTGTAGCTATAGTTTTATGAAATCCAGACACATATCCATAATGTTCATCAATGACGCTGAATATAGTGTCCAACCACTCTATTTTTCTTGCGTCATTACCATCGAAACGCAATGCAGCATGGATAACTTGTTCCATGCGATAATCGATTGTCCCACCTTGGTCTCTGTCGCTTTTTTGAATCCTCTGGATAGCTGCTGCGAGACCGATTAATCGAAAGTCTGCACCAAGCGTATCTGTAGATTCATCTTTACCATGAAGCTTCATGGATAGTGCATCCAAAATAACATCGTCGCCGCTAACTTTATTTAGGAGGCGCTTAGCAAGATCAAGTAAACGGACTCTCGGTAAATTGGCGTATTGGTCTCGCCAAAGAATTGGCTCATACATAAAAGGGCGAATGTCTGGATCATCCAAATGCTTTATGCAGCGATCCAAATCATTTACTGTAAATTTCCCCCAAGGATGCAAGCCAACCAATACCTGTCGAAGTTCAGGATGCTGCGCACATTGGTCGAGAAACTTCTGTGCCAATGATGGATCGACAGAGTCAACTTCTTCGATGAATCCCCCAATAACTCCAAAGTCTTTGTTAGCATCTGGCTGTTTTTCAATTTGTTCAACAAGTCGCTGCCAGCCAATACGTAGATCATGTGCCCCTCGAGCAAGCCCTCGACCAAAGACAGCACGATAAGGCATTCCACCGATAGAGAACAGATCTGCTCCTAACTCCTCAAGAACATGATTTGATAAAGCAAAGTCCTGTCCTAATTGAAATGCTTTGTCTTCAAGGCGTTTTCGGGCTGCGGTATATCTATTGGTGTCCTCATGATCAAAATCTGCATCCAGTGCCCAATAATCATGATTTGTACTCAACACGTATGTCTGTATTGTTGGAATTAACGCAATGGGCTCCAACTCCTTCTCTAAGGCAGCAAGATTATCCGGCAACGGCTCAACATCATCTCCATCGCTACGCTTGGTATAGTCAAAATAGACCGTTGAACGAACGGCTTTCTAACCTTCCCCCCAAGGACTTAAAGCATTTAATGTACGGGCAGCATCGACGAGTTTGTCTCGCATTGCTTCTTGAAACCAAATTCCCCTGAATTTGTCAGCCAGGATTGATCTTGCTGGCCTTTCAAGCTCAGGATCTCCGGATGCCGCTAATTCGATAATGACGTCAATAAAGGCGCTGCGCCATTCGACAAGTTCGTCATAGTTGGGTTCGTATCCATAGTCTCTTGGTCGAGCTCCAAACTCACCAACTCCAAACCCTGACCACGGTGGGCCATCTAGGGCAGTTGACAGCATCTTTAAGCCCAAAGATCTACGCGTAATAATGCTTGATGCAATGCATTCGTTCATTAAAGCAATACGCTGGCTTAGGGATGCATGAGTACCAGACAAATACGCCTGGAAAAACCTTGGGACCATGTTTCGAGCAGAATCCAGGTCATTGTTATCAGCTTCGTTCTCAGCAATCCGAATGAGAAGCCTGCCACATCGTTCAAAGGCGTTCGGTTCGTATGCCATCAATTGTAAAAGACGCAGAATACTACGTCGCTGCGGATTGTAGCCCGGTTCCATACCTTTGAAATCAGATGATGAGAATACGACCTCAATTCTGTTGAGCAATGCTTCAGGTGCAACCGGTCCGATATACCCAAGTATTCGTAACGAAATATCATTTAACTCGGCTATTCTTCCTAACATCCCTTTAGGCTGAAGCCAGGCTTCTACAATTTCTTTCGCAACAGGATGGTCATGCAACAACCCCAAGCGATGCGAAAAAGACATTAATAAACGCTCACAACCCGGAGCTTCAAAAGTCGCCCTAAGTTGATCAACGGGAATACTGTCGAGTGCGGATGCTGCCAATCTGTTAGCAATGGCATGAGGTAAGATAGCTCTCCAGTGAGATCTTTTCTGAACGATATGACGTTCCATCAGCTTCGTAACGGCTTTAAATAACTGGGTTCTGGAATACCCAAAGAGCGCCCCTAATATTTCCAGTTCGTCGGTAGCAGCATCTGGACTAGATACCGAGAATGAATACACCATTGACAATATTTCAGCTTGCTCCCGTAAATTACCATCAGGATGGTTACGCTGTTCAAACAAGCGATTAAACAACTGCGCATCAGAAAGTAGAGCCAAACTCTCGCCTTCCTCCCCTCTCTCAGCTATAGCCAAAGCAACTCTTGTATTCCCATCTGCAAACTCAGCAATACGACGGGCATTATTCTGACCAATAGAAGGGAAGCGACGGATAAGAAGCTGCTCTGCCACCTCTGGACCATCCGTCTCAATATGGATGACCTCAGTTGTCTGTGGTTTGTCATCCCTAATGTCGTACTCGATCGTGATGAGGTTTACTTCTTTTCCTGCGGCTGATACTTTGCTGGCAAGCGAAGCATGGAGTTCTGATGGGCAATTATCAAGGATCATAATTGCTCGTCGGCCTTCAGCGAGTAGCTTATCAAGCATTGCTGTAGCCGATGGTACTGGCTCAGAGCCAGTGTCAACATAAATAGCTACTGTCCGATCAAGCGCATCTGTTCCAACTGTTTCATCAAAGAGCGCCTGAACGATTCGAGTCTTCCCAACTCCAGACAATCCTGTAATACGAATCGCCTTATTCGTCGAACGAATAAGTGCTCGCATTGGGTTAATTGCTTCAGCAATTCTGAGTTTTTGCCCCTTTCCCGACGGTAAGGAAATGGTTACACCTGGGGCTGAGATTAAAGTGTCTGTAACACCTTGTGGTGGGTTGCTCCACGCACCGTATGGTTGCCAACCAGAATACCCTTGTCCAAGCTTTCCTTTTACCCACAGCATGACTGATGGGTGCTGGCGCAGCCATTGAATGAGTTTGGAGCGGTCGTAGAAACTAAGATGAAGATTGCTTTTGTTAGGATCATCTTTTACTGCATCCCTCATCGCTTTAAGACGATCTGTCTTTCCAGACGGCGAGCAATCATCACCCAGGCTGACAATGATGTAGCAGCCCTGTTTTCTGGCTTGTTCAGATATGATGGGTGAAAGCGCTTTACCGGTGCCCATTTCCTTCTCAATTGCAGACTTTGGCATCTTATGTTTCTTTGCCTGGAAGACCGTATCAGGCCTTACAAGAAAGCCAGGTTTCAGTTGATCAACTGGAACCTGAACATGGATATCAATTCCTCCGTCAGGGGCCGTAATTGAACCAGACCAATTTACACATGCTGGGCTATAGCCAAGCATTGCCACTTCTGCTTCTGCTAGCCGAGCTATCAGCTCTTCTAGCTGGGTATCGGAGAGCCGAAGTAATTCGTCCTTTTCAATGTCAAAGATTGCCACGCCTTCACCTTAGTAAAAAATTTTTGTCCTAGCTCTTACATTATGGACACTTACTCATCCGTTCCTCTCACATAAGAGCGGGTAAGCGCTGTTTGAGTTTTTCGCTTTGCCTGGATGAAACCTGGCAAATAAATGAACCAAGCCCAGCGTTTGCGCATAACAATCGTCGCGCCAGCGTGCAAAGACGCGTTGACTTTATAATCTCGCCCTGTCAGATAAGCATGGGAGCGTCAGTTATTATTAATTATGGTATTTGGTCGTACTCAAAGCGGCATGCATAAAGCTTTTTAGTCGCTTGGTATTCCGTACGAGTGAATTTGTCGATGCGCCCACACTCAGAGATAAGATGCAGGTTTTTCCGTGCACGAGAACCGATGACATACAGCAGTTTCATCGCGCTATCTTGCCCGTTCCGGTCATTTCTGTTTGGCAGCATGTTCTCCAGCAGTGCATAGGCAATGACGGCATCGAACTCCGCCCCTTTGATACCGTGGATTGTTGATATCGTGATGCCGGTTCGACTCTGGAAAACCTTCCTGAAGGTGGCAATGTCTCCGATCATTTCAGTGCCTTCCCTCTTCAGTCTGTCGATCCTTGCCTGCGAGCTTTCGAAGAATGCCTCGTAATGCTCGTGAAGCTGCGTGAATGCCTGAATGTCGAAAGCTAGATTCGAAAACAGCTTATCGAAGAAGAACCTGAGATAAACCAGCCCATCCGTTGCGTCAATGGTGATGGCATTACACTCTCTCAACAAGCTCTGCCTCGTGAGCATAGATACATTTGCGCCTACTCCCTCAAGATCGCTAAGAACCTCGCCAGCCCAACGCAGTCTGCGCACGTACATGCCTGGAGACGCCTGTGTAAGTGCGATCCTTGATAGCTTGTACCAAAAATTATCAAGATCCCGCGCGAACGGCACCATACCGGGGCCGTCAAACGCATACTCAGGCATGCTAGCGACCAAACGACGCGTCATGCTCGCCAAGTGCATCCACTGAGGCGCGAGAATGCAAACCTCATGAGGGGGAATGCCAATGGTCTCGATATTGAAGCGGATGAGCCGGATTAACTCATCTTCCAGGCCGTCTTTGCTCACCGAATCATTGAACGAAATCAGGCTTGGGTATGCCTTATCGTTGGATGCGGCCTCGATACGCGTGTCGTATACGTTGTAGTTTCCGAAGTAGTTGATGATGCGTTCGGAAGAACGATAGTTCTGGGAAAGTTCAAGCTCCTCTAGCTTGATGCCAGCCATTGACTGGAACTCCTCGAAGGCGATTGGGTACCCACCGAGTGATTCATAGATGGCTTGATTTGGGTCACCGACAATGAAAGCTTTCGTTCCCTGACCCGCTTTCAGAATGGACGCGATGATAGAGTACTGAATGCGCTTCGTATCCTGATACTCATCGACCAGTATGAATGAAAATAGCTGCCCGAGAATGGCGCTGATCTGAGGCTGCGCAGCGATCAGCTGATAGGCGTAGTAGAGAATCAGTTCAAAGTCGATCTGTCTGGTTTCCCGGAGATAGTCGAAGTACTGCTCCAGGATTTCAGTTAGCCCTGCGTGCTTCCAATCATGCGGGCACGAAATTACGTAACCCTCGTCGGTAAAATAATACTCGCAGTCCCAGAAGGTGATTTTTGGCTTCTGATAGGATTGGCACAGGTTCTCCAGCACCTTTTCGCGCTCATGCAGGTCAATGACTCGAAAGCCGCGATCCAATGCTTCGTGGTAGATGCCATAAGGCTTCAGTATCCATTCGAGACAAAATGAATGGATCGTGCCTATCCAGAGCCTAGATGTATCAACCCCGAGGTTTTCAATACGCTCATGGATCTCGTCTGCAGCGCGATGTGTATAGGTGATCGCGACGATGAACTGCTTGTTCGACTCCAACTGCGACAACTCATAGGCAATTTTGTAGGTGAGAGTGCGTGTTTTTCCGCTGCCAGGACATGCAATGAGAAATACGCTACCAGGCTCGCGGATGGCGGCATCTTGCTCAGGATTCAGATCCTCATCATCCCATGTGAACATAGCTAGAAGACCTCAAGTACATCGTTAATACGATCATCAGGAAAATTAGCGAACATCTCATTTTTAATGCCGACGAAGTCGATGTAGCCATTTTTAAACAGCTGTAATTTGGTTCTAAATTCAGCCAAGGTCACAGGGTTTACAAATGGATCGTCCTCTTCTATGAAATTCATTCGATAGCTAAGGATGTTGAACCAAACTTCTTTTTTTACTACCGGATGGGCAAAAGCAATAGCGTCGAGTATGTATCGAGGAATCGCAGTATCAGGATCAACTTTTTTTCCGAGCAAAATGGCAAACCAGCCTTTCCCCTGATTTTCCGCCATAGTCAGAACACGTTGACCGTACCGGGTGATATCTCCGGATTTAAGACTTGCCTTAGCCTTTTTGATAGTTGGCTCGTCGGTGTAAACGCTGGGAAGTACCGCTATGACTTCATAAGCGTTTCCAGCGGTTACGAAATCAACTTCAAACGTGTGAGGAGCGAAGAACGGCGCTATCCAGTCATTATTGTTACAGAAAACGTCCAGTTGCGCTTTTCGCGCCTGGCCTTTTTTCTCAGATGCTTTGTACTTAGCCTTGCGTTTCGCTGTTGCCGCGCTATCACCGTCCAGCGCTTTAGTGTCAATAATAGATTTGTCCAGATCGGTGACGATGCTGCATCGCTTACGAATACGGTTATCATGAAATAGGATGGCCACATTCTGGAAGCCGGTGCTGCGGATGTTGATGAGACTGATGCCAAGCTCATCCAGGCTGATGCCTAACACTTTCTTGACCAAAATTGGGATCAGAATTTCTTCTGCATCGCCTTCTACCAAGATGATGCTCTTGGCAAACAGCAGGTTGCTGCGCACGGCATCAAGGTAGCGCTGAATATTACCGATCTCCTCAGGCTGCAGCCCAGAGGCGGGTTGATAGGCTTCGCACCGACCCCCGTCCCTTCCGAGAATGTTTACATTCTGGACATTGCTAATTTCAGAGATGTGGGTCGAATGCGTCGAAAAAATGATCTGTGTGTCGTCGTAATTGAGCCTGTCGAATAGCGTTTTCTGAATATGTGTGTGGATGTGGGCTTCTGGTTCCTCGATCAACAGAAAGTTAGCGATTGACTGTCTAGCTTTCCGGTACTTGAACTCCAGCAACTTGAGAGTAAGGAAGATAAGATTAGCGCCACCCAAGCTTAAATCTTGAATGGGACCTTCATGATCTTCACCGGACTCGCCGACGAACAGCTTGAGAGACTGAAATAACTCATCGGCTTCCTCAGGAAGATCAGATTTAATCGACAGAGAGGAGGGAGAGTAAGCCTCGCCCGCGGCATCTTTGATGGTGCTGCTGATGTCGGTGCGAACATTCTGCACATCAGGAAGTGCCTCGATTGAATCGTTGAGCTCTTTTACCTTATCGGTGATAGCGGTAAACAACACGGGGTCAATATCACCACTCTTGCTCTTCAATAAGGTCAGTAGAGGGTTGGTTCTGTTGTTGTGAAACTCCGCTACAACGTCCCGTAAAGCCTGGACGAAGGTAAACGAGATTTCTTTGGAAACAGAAAGCACACTTGGGATTTTGGCACCAATGCACCGAAACTCCGTTTCCTCGTTAAATCTCACGTTCTGGAAGTCACCGACAACCTGCCTGTAGAAGGTTTCATCATTGAAGTCCGCTTCGCTACGCCCCGTGAAAATTGTCTCGTAGTCGTCAATAGTTACCGGGCCGAGAATAGATTCCAGACCAGCATGATCACCTTCATCCAGTTGGGAAAGGCGCAATCTGATATCCTTCTTCGGGCGAAAAATAAGGTTATAGGTGGCCTTGCCAACATTTTCTTTTTCAGCAAGCCCCGTACCGTGTAGAAATAAAGCCTGGACTGCTTCATCTGCAGAAATTTCTTCGAACTCCAGGCTGATGATGATCCAGTGTCCCTGCCATCGCCCCAAACCGCGATGGAAGTCACTTTTATCCAACCGATAAGCCGAACGAATCATATTGTCATCAAGCAATAGTCTGATGGCTCTGAAGAGATTTGTTTTTCCTGCGCCGTTTTCACCAATAATCGTGTTGGTACCTTTATTGAACAGCAGCTTTGTATTGGCGAAGTTTCTATAGTTGATCAGGCTGAGCTTGGATATATGCATGGAGGTCTCATTATTTAGAGGCCTGCCCAACTTGTCAGTTAGCTTTCCTCATGGAATGTAGAGATTCAAGATACTACTAAAGATGCATCGACCAAAGCTGATATTATCAACAGCTTGAGTGGAATCAATATCTCAGCAGGTAGCTTCTTCTTAGCGATCTAGATAGCGTTTTGATGTGGTGCTTCTTGACCACTGACTGCAATCGCGACATGCAATATGGTTAAAGTAAATTTGCAGTTCCAACCCATCTTCGACTAGCGGAAAGCTGTATCGTGCAAAATAACCCTGCCCATCCAAATAATTTCAGATAGATATTATCTCCGTGTACTCCCTGCATCCTCAATGGATTGCGGGGCTTTTTGTTTTTTCCTGAGATCTCCGTATGCATAAACTTGACCACCTTCAGGCCATTGAGAAACCGCTGGATTCACTCCCCCATAACCTTCGAAATAATATTATTGAACGTCTTCGCAACCTTACGCACTACGAACCGGTCATCGGGATCATGGGCAAAACAGGTGTGGTAAAACCGTCACTCTACAATGTGCTGTTCCATAGCAAAGTCACGCACGTCACAACCGTTTCAGCCTCACCGAGCGCTCTTCGCTGATTGGTGGCATCGACATTCTGCGTGCCCAGCGTGCAACCGGGCTGGTAGTGAGCAGCGGCTACAACACCATCACCCGCATCATAACGCGCCGGTATAGGGAGGAGAAAGTACAGTGAAAATTGGTCTGATCCTTAGCGCTGACAGCATCAGTGTACTGGCGCTGAACATGGGCAACCCTTGGTAAGGGTGTTTATGAAGATTTGTACTTCACCATACGCAACGTCCAGAAGGGAACTGCGCACCTTACCTTCAAGCGCCTTGAATTAGTAGAGAAGATGAACGACATCATTGCTAAGCATTACCCGGACTTCGGAGCGCAGCGCAGCTATGGCTATGCGCGGCCGCACCTC
>ERZ773225.2877-NODE-2877-length-16421-cov-8.044238_pt1 | contig 16421 bp, 9 predicted proteins | sample MGYA00580993_ERZ773225 | MGnify/ENA primary metagenome ERZ773225 (study PRJEB29015, sample SAMEA2737748) | human gut metagenome | biome: human gut; feature: human-associated habitat; material: faeces | place: China | collected 2012 ... | reverse complement strand
GCTACAACAGCAACAACTGCTACAACAGCAACAACTGCTACAACAGCAACAACTGCAACTACTGCAACTACTGCTACAACTGCAACAAAGCCTGTTGAAAAGGTAAAGGTTAGATACAACCTAACTAATGTTGTTTCTTCAAATAAGGTTGAAGAAATTGAAAAGAATGATGTTTATACAACAGTACTATCTCCTGTTAAGGGTTATAAAATCTCTTCAGTAATCCTAGTAGTAAACGGTAGTGTTGTTCCTGTAAGTGAGAATGCTGACGGTACATATCTAATCAGTGTACCAACAACAGGTGACATTACAATTTCTGCTTATGCAAACGAAATCGTAATTCCACCAACAACATCATCAACAACAGAAACAAGCACAAGTGCTACAACTGCTACTTCAGCAACAACAGAAACAAGTGCTACAACTGCTTCAAGCGCAACTAAGCCTCCTGTTAAGACATTTAAGGTAACAAACAACCTAACTAATGTTACAACAAACAATAGTGCAACAACTATTGAAGAAGGCAAGGTTTATACTGCACTTCTATCCCCTATGAAGGGTTATGAAATCTCAACAGTAGTTCTAATCGTTAATAACGAAGTTGTTCCTGTAAATAAGAATGCTGACGGTACATATCTAATCAGTGTACCTGCAACAGGTGACATTACAATTTCTGCTTACGCAAATGTAATTCCACCAGAACCTACAACAACATCTTCATCAACAACAAGTACTACTTCAACAACAAGTACAACAACAGTTCCACCAAGAACTACATTCAAGGTAACAAACAACCTAACTAATGTTGTTACAAATAATAACGCTACAACTGTTAACAAGAACGAAGTTTATACTGCAGTTCTTTCACCTGTTAAGGGTTATGAAATCTCAACAGTAGTTTTAGTTTCAAATGGTGAAATTGTTCCTGTAAATAAGAACACAGATGGTACATACCTAATCAGTGTTGTTGCTTCAGGTGATATTACAATTTCTGCTTATGCAAGTCTAATTCCACCAGAACCTACAACAACATCTTCAACAACATCAACAACAACTTCTTCAACAACAGGTACAACTGCTCCAAAGACATATGCAGTTAATGCAATGCTAACTAACGCAGTTTCAACTAATAATGCTAAGACTGTTGAAGAAGGCTCAATGTATAGTGCAATCATTGCTCCTGTTGAAGGCTATGATATGGTAACATTCGTTGCTACAATGAACGGTCAGCAGATTGAACCTGTTAAGAGTGGTAATGCTTATATCATCACTGCTAAGGTAACAGGTGATATTAACATTGTTGCTTACGCTGAAAAGAAGCCTGAACCAACAACTGCTACAACAGCTACAACAGCTACAACAGCTACAACAGCAACAACTGCAACAACAGCAACAACTGCTACAACAGCTACAACAGCTACAACAGCAACAACTGCAACAACAGCAACAACAGCTACAACAGCAACAACTGCAACAACAGCAACTACTTCTCCGGTTCCAACTTCTGAAACAACTCCATCAACAAAGCCGGGTCAGGTTATCGAAATTAATAAGATGACTATTGATAAGGCTACTGTTACAGTTAATGAAGGTCAGAAGTTCAACATCGTTGCAAGTATCTGGCCTGGTTATACAACTGAAAAGACTGTTACATGGTCAGTAAATAACTCAAGAGTTGGTGTTGTTTCTCAGACAACTAATACAGCAAACGGTCTATATGACAGCGAAGGTAAGCTATACTGTACAGAAACTGCTACATTTACTGCTAAGGCTAGTGGTCAGACAATCATCAAGGCTGTTTCAAACACAGGTATGGTTGTTAAGTGTATAGTTAATGTTAAGAAGGTTGCTACTTCAATCTCTGTTAACAAGAAAAGCGTTACACTAAATGCAGGTAAGAAAACAACTGTTAAGGCTACTGTAGGTCCTACAAGCATCCCATCACAGTATAAGGGTGTAAGATGGACAACATCTAACAAGAAGATTGCTACAGTTAACTCTAAGGGCGTTATCAAGGCTGTTGCAAAGGGTGTGTGTTATGTAACTGCTACAAGCAAGGATAACACAAGACTAAGCAAGAGAATTAAGGTAACAGTTAAGCAACCTGTAACAAGTGTTAAGTTCAACAAGTCATTTGTTAAACTAACAAAGAAGGGTAATTCAGCTACTCTAAAGGCTACTGCTTATCCATCAAATGCTAATGTTAAGAAGCTAACAATTAAGTCTGAAAATACTAAGGTTGTTAAGGTTTCTAAGTCAAGAATCAATTCCGGTGCAACATTCAAGGTAACTGCAGTTAAGAAGGGCACAGCTTATGTTCGTGCAACTGCAACTGACGGTTCTAAGAAGTACGCTAGAATTAGAATTACTGTTAAGAAATAATAGTTTTCTAAATACTACAACCCCCTATTTTAGGGGGTTGTTTTTTTATGCTTATATGTGGAAAACTGTTTGAGTCGTAATGATGGAAATTTTGAGTTGATAAAAATAATAATTTGTGTAGTTAATTAAGAGATTTACAAAATTACTTTGCTGATATATAATGTATTTAGAAACTAGAGGAGCAAAATTATGGCTTTCAATGCAATTATTATTGACGATAAAATTAAAGAACTTTTAGCTAAAATAGATAGTGGTGATGATAAAGCAAAAGCCACTTTAGGTGATTATTATAACACTTTAGGTGTACAGTACTTTTCATCAAATGAAGAAGATAATGTGGAAAAATCTATTTATTGTTTTGAAGAAAGCAGTAAGCTAAATGATGAAAACGGTAAGAAAAACCTTGCTATTCTATATAATCAGCTAGGTGTAAATTACTATAATGGCAAGGATAATTACAGTATAGATTATAATAAGGCTGAGGGTTACTTCAAGAAGTCACTTGAACTAGGTAATGAAAATGCTAAGAAAAACTTAGGTGTGTTATATAATCAGTACGGTAAGCAATATGGAACAGGTAATCACGCAAATATTAACCATGAAATGGCCGAAAAATTCTTTGAAATGGCAGTTGAAATGGATAACGAAGAGGCAAAATATAATCTTGTAAAGGACTATACCAATTGTTATTTCAACTATAGATATGGTGTTAACGGTTACTTAAAGGATATTGATAAGGCAAATCAAATGCTGACTATGGCGAAAAATACAGACATAAATATGGTTGATAAAATTGCTGATGAATACTATAATAAGGCAAAGAATCTTGTTGCCGGTGGTATAAATTACGATAACTACAGAAAGATAAATGGATACCTTAAAAGGGCTTCTAAATTAGGTATGACAGGTATTAACAGTGACTTAATATCTTTTTATAAGTATGTTAGTAATTGCTACAGTAAGGGAAAAAAAGGCTTTACAAAGAACAAGGTTAAGGCCAACTTCTATATGGGCAAAGCCGGTGAACTTGGGGATGCCGATGCTATTAAAAAGCATAAGCCTGAAAAGTAATTTTTAATATGCAAGGCGAAATTTTGAAATGCTATTATTAAATATATAAAGTATAACAATAAAAATTATAAGAAATAGAAAAATGCGACTATCAATGATAGTCGCATTTTTCTTGTTATATTTTAGGATGTTTAGGAAAAATCTTATTTAAAGTATTTAACACCTGATTCAAAGATTTGCATATCCTTTTCAAATGGAACATTTGCGTAAAGGTTAGCACCCTTTCTTTCACAGTGACCCATCTTACCTAAAACTCTACCGTCAGGAGAAGTGATACCTTCAATAGCACAAACAGAACCGTTTAGGTTAAACTGAATGTCCTGACTTGGGTTACCCTTTAGGTCAACATACTGAGTAGCTACCTGACCGTTTTCAATTAACTTCTTAACTGTTTCGTCAGTAGCAACAAATCTACCTTCACCGTGAGATACAGGAACTGCAAATACATCACCGGCATTAACACTTGAGAACCAAGGTGACTTTGTACTTGTAACTCTTGTGTATGCCATATGGCTGATATGTCTGCCAATAGTGTTAAATGTTAGAGTTGGGTCATTTTCCTTGATTTCAACGATTTCACCGTTAGGTACAAGACCTAGCTTAATAAGTGCCTGGAAACCGTTACAGATACCAAGTGCAAGACCATCCCTGTTCTTTAGTAAGTCGTTAACTGCTTCGCTAATAACAGGGTTTCTAAATGTTGTAGCGATGAATTTACCTGAACCGTCAGGTTCGTCACCACCTGAGAAACCACCAGGGAACATCAGAATTTGGCTAGACTTAATAGCCTTTTCCATTGCCTCAATAGTTTCTTCAATGTCAGATGGCTTTAGGTTCTTAACAATAAGAACTTCAACATCTGCACCGGCCTTTTCAAAGGCTCTCTTTGTATCAATTTCACAGTTTGTACCTGGGAAACATGGGATAAATACCTTTGGCTTAGCAACCTTAATTGCAGGGCTGTGGGTATTTCTTTCTGTATATAGAGGAGCATCAACAGTGATTTCAGGAACTTCTGCCTTAGTTGGGAATACCTTTTCTAGTGGAGATGTCCAAGCCTCAATTAGGTCCTTAAGTTCTAGGCTTTCACCGTTAACAGTGATTTTACTGCTTTCGTTAGTTGTACCAAGTGTGTAGTGAAGAACATTTTCGGAAAGTGTTGCACCATCCTTAAGTTCAAGGATTAGTGAACCTGCCTTTGGAGCAAATAGTTCTTCCATTGTGTATGTATAGTCAGGTTTAAATTCAAAACCAAGCATATTACCGAAACAAGCCTTTGCTACTGAACCGGCACAACCACCTTCTTTAACAACTGATGCAGATAGTACCTGACCATTGTCAAATAAAGCATAAACTGCCTTGTACATTTCAACCAGCTTGTCCCAGTCAGGCATTAGAGTTTCTTTGTTCTCAGGAACAGGAACATAAATTACATTTGAACCACTCTTCTTAAATTCAGAAGAAATTGTCTTACTTGCCTTAGTCATTGCTACTGCAAATGAAACAAGTGTTGGTGGAACATCTAAATCTTCAAATGAACCTGACATTGAGTCTTTACCACCGATTGATGGAAGACCTAGCTTAATCTGAGCTTCCATAGCACCAAGTAGTGCTGCAGCAGGTTTACCCCAACGTTCTGGTTTATCGTGTAGTCTTTCAAAATATTCTTGGAAAGTTAGTCTTGCTTTTAGTGGGTTAACACCGATAGCAAGTAGCTTTGATGTGCTTTCTACAACTGCATAAGCTGAACCATGGAATGGACTCCATCTTGATGTACCCGGAATGTAACCGAATGACATTGCAGATGCATCATCTGTTTCACCCTTTAGTACAGGAATCTTAGCTGCCATTGCTTCTTGTGGTGTTAACTGTGTCTTACCACCAAATGGCATAATAACTGTTGCTGAACCGATTGATGCGTCAAATCTTTCAGCAAGACCAATCTGTGAACAAACTTCAAGTCTTGATAGGTTGTCCTTAAATGCATCCTTAACACTCTTACCTTCAAGTGCCTTTGGAACATTGTTTCTGTAACAATCATCAGCATCAGGAACTGTGATAAATGCATCAGCCTCTTGAGTCACACCGTTAGTGTTTAGGAATTCTCTGCTAACATCAACAATTGTGTCACCTCTCCAGTTCATAACCAGTCTAGGTTCTTCTGTAACAACTGCAACTGCTGTAGCTTCTAGATTTTCCTTTAGTGACTCTGCAATAAATTTATCTACATCTTTCTTGTCCAGAACAACTGCCATTCTTTCTTGAGATTCTGAGATAGCAAGTTCTGTACCGTCAAGACCTTCATATTTCTTTGTAACCTTGTCTAGGTCAATAGTTAGACCGTCAGCAAGTTCGCCAATAGCAACACATACACCACCGGCACCAAAGTCGTTACATCTTTTAATCATCTTAGAAACAACAGGGTTTCTAAATAGTCTTTGGATTTTTCTTTCTGTTGGAGCGTTACCCTTTTGAACTTCTGCACCACAAGTTTCGATAGATTCTTCTGTGTGTGCCTTTGATGAACCGGTTGCACCACCACAACCGTCTCTACCTGTTCTACCACCTAGAAGAACAATAACATCATCAGGAGTAGGAACTTCTCTTACAACATTTTCCTTTGGAGATGCACCAACAACTGCACCGATTTCCATTCTCTTTGCAACATAGCCTTGGTCATAAAGTTCTGTTACCTGACCTGTTGCAAGACCGATTTGGTTACCGTATGATGAGTAACCCTGAGCAGCACCTGTTGTAATCTTTCTTGATGGTAATTTACCATGCATTGTATCCTTGAAAGGAACTGTTGGGTCACCTGAACCGGTAACACGCATTGCCTGATATACATAAGAACGACCACTTAGTGGGTCACGAATTGCACCACCAAGACAAGTAGCAGCACCACCAAAAGGTTCAATTTCTGTTGGGTGGTTATGAGTTTCGTTCTTAAACTGTAGTAGCCAGTTTTCTGTTACACCATCAATAGTAACAGGAACATTAATAGAACAAGCATTGATTTCTTCACTTTCGTCAAGATCAGGGATTTGACCACGCTTTTTAAGTAGCTTCATACCCATAAGTGCCATATCCATTAGGCTAACATTTCTATTTGTGTCCTTGCCGTAAACTTCATCTCTGGCATCATAGTAAGCCTGTAGAGCATCTTCGATAGCCTTTGAAAGAGCCTTTTTCTCAATTTCGACCTTATCAAGTCTTGTTAAGAAAGTAGTATGACGACAATGGTCAGACCAGTATGTGTCAATAACTCTTAGTTCAGTAACAGAAGGATCTCTCTTTTCAGTATCACGGAAGTAATCTCTACACCACTTTAGGTCAGCAAGTGTCATTGCAAAGCCCATTGAGTTGTAGTACTTTTCCATTTCTTCATCGTTCCACTTAATGAAGTCAGTAATTCTAGCAACATTTTCAGGAACTTCAACCGGAATATCAAGTGACTCCGGCTTTTCAAGAGAAGCAACTCTACTTTCAACAGGGTTAATCATATATGACTTGATTTTTTCAAATTCTTCGTCAGTAATATCCCCTTCAAGTGAAACAACTTTTGCTGAGATAACCTGTGGTCTTTCTCCTGCAGTTAGTAGCTGTACACACTGAGATGCTGAGTCTGCTCTCTGGTCGTATTGACCGGGTAGATACTCCATAGCAAAGACTTTCCAATCCTTATCAACCGGATATTCTTCATCATAAACAGTATCCTGATTTGGCTCAGAAAAAACAGTAACCTTTGCCTTAGCAAATTCTTCATCTGTAAGACCCGCAACATCATAACGATTAGCAAATCTTAGGTTTGTTAAAGAACGAACACCAAGGTTGTGACGCAAATCCCAAAGAATTTGCTTAGCTTCAACATTGAATCCGTCTTTCTTTTCTACGAATATTCTTTTTACTTGTGACATCCCATTGACCTCCATCTGGATAATAATCAATATACCTTTAATATTTTACCATAAAATCACTTTTTTAATTTTCAACTAGGGAATTATAAAAAATATATTGTTGTTTTTTACAGTAAATTTTTTGTGAATATTTATAGTGTATAAATTGTATAGGAATTTTTATGGAAAAATAAAAAATCCCTGCATTAGCAGGGAAAGTTATCTGTTCTTTTCAATTTCTTTTACAAGCTGAGTTACAAGGGTAATTTGTTTGTCTGTTAGGTTCTCTACATTAATAACTTTTCTAGGCTCAACACCAAGCAAATAATCGGTAGATACACCAAAAAGTTTAGCAAGTTTAATCAGTACATCATAGGAAGGAGTTCTGTTGCCTAGTTCATAGCTGGATATAACGGCTTTGCTGGTCCAAATTCTGTCGGCAACTTGTTGTTGAGTAAGACCTTTTTCTTTTCGTAAATCTTTTAATCTTTTACCTAAATCCATCATTTATATAACAACTCCTTGCCTATACTTTATTAACAAATTGTATTCTATAGGTAATATTTTTATATACAATATGTTGACTTTTTGTATTCTATGTGATATATTAAAGTAAACACTTAGTTGTTTACACAAATTTATCAAAAAGGGGTAATAAAGGTGAAAAATTCAGTAGTTAAAAGATTAAGTTGTGTCCTATTAGTTTTAGTATGTGCAGTTACTTGTTTATCATTGCCAAGCATTGATGCGTCAGCAGTATCTAAACCTTCAAGAACAAGTATTACTTCACTAAAAAGACTATCAAAAAGTGCAGTAAGACTTAATTGGAAAAAGTCTAGCAGAGCAAAAGCCTATGAAGTATTTATGAAAACAAATAATGGTGGCTTTAAGAGAATTAAGACTACTTCATCAAGAGCATTAACAAAAAGTGGTCTAAAAATCGGCAGTAGCTATTGCTTTAGAGTTAGAGCCTATACTACTTATAAGGGTAGAAAATATTATAGCTCATATTCATCAGTAAAGAAAATCAAAATGAATTCTTATGTTTATCTTGTTGATGTAATGAGTCCTTATTCAAGTGAAAGGTATGATGAGTATAGAGGTGCTAATAGTTTTTACATGGGTGGCAAAAAATATTTTAGAGGCTTTACTTTAGTTGCTGCTAATTGTGAGCTTTATGCAATATTTAATTTACAGGGTAAATATTCAAAAATTACTTTTGATTTAGGTGCTGAGGATGGTTCTGATATGACAAGTAATTATAAATCAACAGTTGTATTTAGTGAAGATGATGATGTAGAAAGAACTATTTATAGAAAGGGTAATTCTCTTCCTAAAAATTATTCGTTAAATGTAAAGGGTTGTTACAAATTTGAGATAATTACCAATAGTGAAGATTGGGGAAGGTTAGGTTTCGGTAATGTAAAGCTATATTACTAATTGATTATACAACATTGTTTACATCACTAAAATATTTTTTCAGTGCTATGTATAAAACTTAATATGAAAGCAAAAAACAGTAGTCTTTTGGCTACTGTTTTTGCGTTTATACATATTTTATCAATATCATAAAAGTTTCCCTTAAAACCATTTGCACAAATTATTTTCTTTATTTATTAGAATTATAGTGGTAGTTTTTCCTTGCGAATATGGTTAAATTGTGGTACTATAAAAAGGTATAATTATAAGTATATGATTTGTTATTAGAAAGGATGTTGACTATGTGTGGTATTTGTGGTTTTACAGGCCAGATTGTTGACAGAAATGAAACAATTAAAAATATGACAGATGTTATCACTCATCGTGGGCCTGACTCTGACGGTCTTTTCCAGGATGATTATATTTCAATGGGCTTTCGTAGATTGTCTATTATTGACCTAGACGGTGGTACTCAGCCTATTTATAATGAGGACAAGTCCCTTGTTATTACTTTCAACGGTGAAATTTACAACTACAAGATTTTGCGTGAACAGTTAATCAAGGCAGGTCATAAGTTCTATACCGATACAGACTCAGAAGTTCTTATTCATGGTTTTGAAGAATGGGGCGAAGAAATGCTGCCAAAACTTCGTGGTATGTTTGGTTTCGCTATTTATAACAAGAATGACGGTTCTCTGTTTATTGCAAGAGATTTCTTTGGCATTAAGCCAATGCACTATACATTGATTGACGGTAACTTAGTTTATGGTTCAGAAATTAAGTCAATCCTACAACATCCTGACTTTAAGAAAGAGTTTAACGAAAAGGCTCTTGACTCTTACCTATCATTCCAGTATGTTGTACCACCTGAAACATTCTTCAAGAATGTTTATTGCCTACTACCGGGTCACTATATGTGGTTTAAGGATGGCAAGATTACAACAACAAGATATTTTGAACCAACATTTGAACCTGATGAAACTTTAACAGAAGAAAAAGCAGTTGATGAAATTGCTGATGTATTTGAAGATTCTATCAAGGCTCATAAGATTGCCGATGTTGAGGTTGGTTGTTTCCTATCAAGTGGTGTTGACTCATCATATGTTTCAACTTACTTTGCCGACCAAAAGACATTTACAGTTGGCTTTGACTTTGGTGAAAAGTATAACGAAATTTCTTGGGCTCAAGAACTTTCAAAAGAAATCGGTGTTGAACACCATACAAAGATTATCGGCAGTGAAGAATTTTGGAATACAGTTCCAAAGGTTCAGTACTATATGGACCAGCCTCTGGCTGACCCAAGTTGTATTGCACTTTACTTTGTATCTAACCTTGCAAGTCAGTATGTTAAGGTTGTACTTTCAGGTGAAGGTGCTGATGAACTGTTTGGTGGTTATACTTGCTACAATGTTCCTCGTTCACTAAAGCCATATAGCATTGTGCCATTCCCTATTCGTAGAGCAATCGGTAAATTAGCAGAAAAATTCCCTAAGGTTAAGGGTAGAGCATACCTAATGCGTGGTGGTAAGCGTCTTGAAGAAAGATTTATCGGTAATGCATTTATGTATGACAAAAAGCAAAAACAGGCTTTACTTAAAAAGCCTGAAATTGCAACAGACCCACAAAATCTATGTAAGCCTTATTATGACAGAGTTAAGGATTATGACGATATTACAAAGATGCAGTACCTTGATATTAACCTTTGGATGACAGGTGATATTCTTCTAAAGGCTGACAGAATGTCAATGGCAAATTCACTTGAACTTAGAGTTCCTTTCTTAGATAAGGAAGTATTTAATGTTGCAAGAACTATTCCTACTCATCTTCGTGTAAACAGTGAAAATACTAAGTATGCAATGCGTAAGGCTGCTCGTAGAAGAATGCCTGAAAAATCTGCTCAGAAGAGAAAGTTGGGATTCCCTGTACCTACAAGAGTATGGCTAAAGGATGAAAAGTACTATAATGTTGTAAAGACTATGTTTAAGTCTGCTACAGCAGAAAAGTTCTTTAACACAGATATTCTTGTTAGTTGGCTAGACGGCCACTTCCAAGGTAAGGCTGATAACTCAAGAAAAGTTTGGACAGTTTATGTGTTCCTAGTATGGTACAATATTTATTTTGGTGATGATGATAAAATCAACACACCTAACCTAGACTAAATAATAACTGCTAGGCAAAGGGCTTTTTGAAGAATTTTGTATTCTTCTTCAAGGTCTGAAAGTGGCAGAGGGTTCTCCCCTTTACCTATTTCAAAAGTAAATCCCGGTTTGTTAAATCGGTGAATAAACCAATCTTTAAACCCACCACCATCTGCTATTGATGGTGGTGTGGATAATTTATAATTACAGGTTCTTGCCAGTAGTCTTGCCATTGTTTTGGAGTCTTTTGGTGTTTCATCACCAAATGTATAGTAGATTTCTCTACCTTGACTATGAAAAGCATAGCACCTGCTGAAATTCTGTTTTATACAGTAGTTCATAAGTGAGATTGTTTCCGGTTCTGATGATGGAGTTTTGCCACCATACCTTGTGTTGTGTGGTACAGAGATTTCTAAGGCAATTTCTCTCTTGTGTATTTCTTCCCAATTTGCCGGAAAGTTGTGGTTAATGTCAACACCTCTTGCATTTGATTGCCATATGCAAGAATGTGGACAAATATAATTAATAAGTGCAGAATATTTATTTGCTGAGGATGAACCAAGTAAGTTAATGTCAGTACCGTCAGGATTGACACAAGGTATTATGGTTACACCTCTCCTATGTAAATATCTTTTCATTTTAATACCGGCAACTTCACTTCCGTCTCTGTATGAACAACCAAGTTGCCACAAAAATTTATACAGTAAATTAATGGTCAGGTATTCACTTCCGTGTACTCCCCCAACCATAATTATTTTTTTATTTTTGTTACCTATGGTGAATGCCTCAATGTTTCTGTTAACAAGGCTTTTCCCTATGGTTTCTTTTTTTATAAAGGGAAATTCCTTTATTAATCGGTTTTCAAATTCTTCACGATTTTTTGTGTGGGGATAAAAATTAAACATATCATACCTCGGAGATTTTATTATGAAATTAGAAGAAAAAACTATATCATCAAAGCAAGTGTTTGATGGTTGTTTATTAAAAATATATAAGGATGAAGTTCTCTTGCCTGATGGCAATACTGCTACAAGAGAATACAACAAGCACCATGGTGCAGTTTGTGTTGTACCACTAACCAAAGATAATGAAGTGCTTATGGTTAAGCAGTATCGTTATCCATTACGCCAAGTAATGTTAGAAATTCCGGCAGGTAAACTGGAAAAAGGTGAAACACCTTTGGAAAATTGCAAAAGAGAGTTAAAAGAAGAAACAGGTGCTGATGGCTATAGTTATATGACACTTGGTAGCTATGTTGGACTATGTGCTTATTCTGATGAGATTGTTCATATGTATATGTGCAGAGTTGATGGTTGTGGTGAACAACACCTTGATGATGACGAATTTCTAAATGTGGAAAAGATTCCATTTGATAAAGTTGTGGAAATGGTGCTGAATAATCAAATCATTGACGGCAAAACTCAAGTGGCAATTCTAAAAGCAAAGTACCTACTTGACAGTGGCAAAATTTAATTTATATTAAAGTATATTTGAGAGTTACTATATATATGAAAGAACAAATTAACGAAAATAATTATTCTGCAGTAGCACTTGGTTTTTTTGATGGAATACATCAAGGTCATAGGGCAGTTATCGGAAAAATGCTTAAAGTGGCTAATGAAAAGTCATTGACTCCTATTGTTTATACTTTCCAGAAAAACCCGGCATTGCTATTTGGCAGAAGTGTTGAAATTATCACTCCTAATGAAGAAAGACAGATTATTCTTAAGAATATGGGTGTCAGTAAAGTTATTGAGGATGATTTCTTAACAGTAAAGGATTATTCACCAAGAGAATTTGTGGAAAAAATTCTTGTTGAAAAATTAAATGCAAAAGAAGTGTTTTGTGGCTTTAACTATCATTTTGGCAAAGGTGGAGTTGCTGACCACAATACACTTAAAGAAATATGCAAAGAATTTTCTATTAATGTTACGGTAACAGACCAAGTTGTTGTTGATGGTGATATTGTCAGCAGTACAAGAATAAGGAAACTTATTAAGAATGGTGAAATGGAAGAAGTAAATAAACTTCTTGGTCATAGATTCGGCTATACATCTGTAATTGAACAAGGTAATCACATAGGTAGACTTATGGATACACCTACTATTAATCAGAAACTACCTGATAATATTGCAATTCCTAAGTTTGGCGTTTACACAAGTTTAGTTACTATTAAGGGTAAACAATATGCCGGTGTAACTAATGTTGGAGTTAAACCTACTGTTGGTAACTACAAGCCACTTTCAGAAACATGGTTGCCTAAATACAACGGTCCGGATTTATATGGTGAATTGATTGACACAAGACTTTTATGTTTTCAGCGTCCGGAAAAGAAGTTTGACTCTTTAGCTGAACTGGAGAAAACTATTAAAAATGATGGCAAAAATGCGTTAATCAACATTAAAAAGTATATTTGTTGATTATTATAATTTTTTTGATAAATTATACTTTTACAACTGAAAATTAATCAAATTGAAATCTTTCCTAGTGCATTTAGGAAAGATTTTTCTTATTTTATATGTATTTTTAACAAATTGAGAACAAACTGAAACACAAGGAATGGTGGGAGTTATGATATATTTTGGAAGTATTATAAAGCTAATTTAACAAATGAACTTTAAATTTTAACAAATTGTTAATACAATATATCCAAAACATAAAGATTTGGTTACAAATATTATACAAATTAAGCTTTTTATCTATTTTCAACAAAGATAAAGTGTTAAATTCGTTACTTTGCTAATTGAAAAGTACTTGAAAAAAAGACTATAATAAATATGCAATTAAATGCGATACTTTAAAAGGAGGTTTTTCAGAAATGAAAACAAAAAGAATTGTTAGCATTATTCTTTCAGTGCTAATGGCTTGCTCAGTATTTGCAGGCCTATCAGTAGCTGCTGATGATACTGCTACACACACTTACACAGTTGTAGGTGACGCTGCATTCCTAAGTGCAAAATGGGATCAGACAGCAACTGCAGATGATATGACTCTTCAGGAAGACGGCACTTACAAAATCACTTATACAGGTGTTGCTAAGACTGACTGTGCTACAATAAAGGTTGCTCAGGATCACGCTTGGGATGTATCTTTTGGTGCTGCTCTAGGTGTAGCTAACCCTGAAAACATTGAATTCTCAGTTCCAGAAGACAACTCAACAGTTGATGTTATTCTAACTCTTCAGGGTACAAGAGATAAAGACGGCGTTACAATTCCTGACGGTTTCGTTAAGGTACTAGTTAACGGTGCAGATGCACCTGCTAAGGTTGTTCCTCTAGAAACTACTCATTATGTAGCCGGTGAACCTGGTCTATGTAATGGTGTTGAATGGGATCAGACAAGTGAAACAAACAAGATGACTAAGAACGAAGACGGTTCTTACGAAATCACATTCAAGAATGTACAGCCTAAGGAAGACGGTACTGCTTACGGATTTAAAGTAACAACAAACGGTGTTTGGGAACCAGCTTATGGTTATGACGGTCTTATCGGACAAGGTGGTGCAAATGCTGAAATAACTGTAACAAAGGCTGACTCAGAAGTTAGAATCGTTCTAACAGCTGATTTAAAGGTTAAGGTTTATGTAAATGGTGAAGATGTTACTCCAGAACCAATTCCTACAGAACCAAAGCCAACAGAAACAACAGACCCTAGAGGTAACACTAGTGCTGTTACAAGCAAGGGTGGTATCTACACAGGTCCTTCAACAGGTGAAAAATCAAGAAGATATTTCTTCGCTATGCGTAAGGACTGGTACACATTTACTAATGCAACAGCATGTGCTTACTGGTGGGATGGTACAGATAAATGTGAAGACTGGCAGCATTCATATCAGTTGAGATCAACTCCTCTAACACTAGAAGACGGCTCAAATGTGTATTACATTGACCTAGGTGAAACTGTTGCAAATGTTATCTTCAACAACGGTATCGACGGTGGTGCTAAGGCAGCTGAAGGCGAAAAACCATCTCCAAACTGGGGTAAGAACTTCCAGACAAAGGACATTAACCTAGAAGGTTACATGGCTAACGACAGTGATACATACCCAGAAGGCTTGAAAACTTTTGCTAATATGATTTATGTTGTTGACCCATCACAGGTTAGTGTAAGTGAACTATCAGGTGCTACAACATATGGTGGCGAATGGTATTATCTACATGCTGACGGTAAGTATGACACAACAGCTGGTTCAACTTATGAAGTTAAGGATGTAACTGCTGTTATTACTACAAAGAATGCTTCAGTTTACCCTGGTAAGACTGCTAAGATTAATGTTAAGTATTCAAACACAACAGCTCAGACAACAAAGGTTTGGTCTTCAAGCAACACAAAGGTTGCAACAGTAAACCAGAACGGTGTTGTTAAGGGCGTTAAGGCTGGTAAGGCTAAAATCTCTCTAACAGTTCAGAACCCTGGCGATGCTCAGGCTCTAGTTGTTAGTTGTAATGTAACAGTTAAGCAGTATGTAACAAGCATTAAGCTAAATGCTACTAAGAAGACTATCTACAATGGTAAGTCATTTACACTAAAGGCTAAAGTTAACCCTAAGAATGCTGCTAACAAGGCTGTAACATATAAGTCATCTAACAAGAAGATTGCTACAGTTACATCTAAGGGCGTTGTTAAGGGTATCAAGCCAGGTAAGGCTACTATCACAGTAACAGCTAAAGACGGCAGCAAGAAGTCTGCTAAGTGTACTGTAACAGTTAAGGCTCAGAAGGCTACAAAGCTAAAAATCTCAGCTAAGAAGACAACTACTCTAAAGAAGAAGGGTGCTTCTGTTAAGATTAAGGCTACTCTATATCCATCAAACACATACAACAAGCTAATTAAGGTTTCTTCTTCTAAGAAGGGTATCGTTAAGCTATCAGCTTCTAAGATTAAGTCTGGTAAGACTGTAACAGTTAAGGCTACTAAGAAGGGTTCAACAGTTGTTAAGTTCACAGCTGCTGACGGTTCTAGAAAGTCTGCTCAGACAAAGGTAACAGTTAAGAAGTAATTTTAATTGACTACTTTGTTAATCTACTAACTAATAATTCACCCACCTGTTTTCAGGTGGGTGTTTTTGTTGTGTAAAAAAATTATGTTGTGTAATCAATTTGATTATAATAAAGAATTTTGGTTGTTTGTTATAAGCCCGTTGTACTAATTTTTTTCAATTTTGTTTCTGCGTTACGATAAATTTATTTTGCAAATTTGGGTTTGTGGGGATAAAAAACTCTGTGATAAAGTTTTCCCTCCTTCCGTCAAATTTGTTTCTTTGAAACAAATTTGCCACCTCCATCGTCTGAGGGAGGCAAAATAGTCTGTACAAATCTAAAAATAGTACGCAATTTTTAAATAGTATAGATTTTATAAATTAGTAGAAATTATGGTAAAGACAAAGGCTCCCTCGCTGAGGAAGCTGTCATTCGTGAATTGCTTTGCAATTCACCTTTTAAAGAATGACTGAAGGAGTGGTTGATATTTTAAACTTGTTTAAAATATCATCATAGCTGAAACTTTCCTCTATTTC
>ERZ773225.2871-NODE-2871-length-16475-cov-2.814312_pt1 | contig 16475 bp, 17 predicted proteins | sample MGYA00580993_ERZ773225 | MGnify/ENA primary metagenome ERZ773225 (study PRJEB29015, sample SAMEA2737748) | human gut metagenome | biome: human gut; feature: human-associated habitat; material: faeces | place: China | collected 2012 ... | reverse complement strand
CGTTCTGCTGCTTCTGGTTGACGATCGAATAGAGCGCCGCGCCGCTTTCGCCCACGGTGAACGATCCGAACTCGGTGAAGATATTGGGTTCCTCGATGCCGTTCATCTCGCAGATGTGTTTGATCTGCGCCACGATCTCCTCGGTCATGTACTCGTAGTCGTATTCGAAGTTGAGCGAGTTCTTGATCGGGAAGCCGCCGCCGATGTTCAGGCTGTCCAGTTCGGGGCAGATGGCCTTCAACTCGCAGTAGACGTTGAGGCACTTGCCCAATTCGTTCCAGTAGTAGGCCGTGTCCTTGATGCCCGTGTTGATGAAGAAGTGGAGCATCTTCAACTGAAACTTCTTGTTGGTCTTGATCTTGCGCTTGTAGAAGTCGACGATGTCGTTGTAGCGGATGCCCAGACGCGAGGTGTAGAAATCGAATTTCGGCTCCTCCTCGCAGGCGATGCGGATGCCCACCTTGCACTTTTTCTCGATCGCGGCGTCCAGCAGTTCGACCTCCTCCTTGTTGTCGATCACGGGGATGGTGTTTTCGAATCCGTCGTCGACCATCTGCGCGATATTCTCCACGTACTGAGGACGTTTGAAACCGTTGCAGATGATGTAGCGGTCCTTGTCGATGATGCCGCCGTCGTAGAGGGCGTTGATGATGTGGATGTCGTAGGCCGACGAGGTTTCGAGGTGGATGTCGTTTTTGAGCGCCTCTTCGAGCACGAAGGAGAAGTGGCTCGATTTGGTGCAGTAGCAGTAGTTGTAGGCGCCCTTGTAGTCGACTTTCGCCATGGCCACGTTGAACATGCGCTTGGCACGTGCGATCTGCGAGGAGATCTTCGGCAGGTAGGTGACCTTCAACGGTGTGCCGTACTGCTTGATGATCTCCATGAGCGGAATGTCGTACAGATTCAGCTCGTTGTCCTCGACCGAAAATTCGTCCTGAGGGAAATCGAACGTCTGTTCGATCAGGTCTTTGTACTTGTTTTTCATGCTTTGTCCGGTTCGTTTCCGGGAATCCGTCCGAGCTACATCGGTCGAAATCCGGCGAAGTAGCTCGATTACTTTTTCTCGAAATTCGCGGTGCAAAGTAGCTAATTATTTTTGATATGCGCAACGATTCGGTGCAATATCTCGATTTTTGCAAGCGTTTTCTGCATATCACGGAAAAATGTTGTAATTTTGAGGGGTAAAATCGACGGGATGTTATGACAACGGACGTGAAAGTTTTGATCGCAGAATTCCTTCGCACGCACAAGCGGCTCGTCGTGCCGCAGTTGGGGGCCTTCATCGTGAAGGCGCCCGGCGGGGAGATCCTCTTTTCGGAGCTGTTCAAGCGCGACGACGGGGTGCTGCGAGGGCTTTTGACGGCCGCCGGCGCCAGCGAGATCGAAGCGGCGGGCGCCATCGACCGGCTGATTTTCGATCTGCGCCACGCCGTGCAGCACGGCGGCGTGTATCTCGTCGCGGGGCTGGGGACTTTCTCCGCCGGCGCCAACGGGACGCTGACGTTCGCCTACGATCCGCAGGCCGGTGCCGCGGCGGGGCCTGCATCGGCGCTGCCGGCGGGTTCCGCCGTGGAGACGGAAGCATCCGGCGAACCCGCTGCGGACAGGACCGTTGCATCCGGCGCGGGCGGATCGGTCGGGTCGGATGCCGTCGGCCGCGGACGGGCGCCGCGCTATGAACCCGATCCCTGCGTGCAGGGTCTGACCTACGGCCGGCCGGTCAAGACGACCGATGCCTATACCTTCGTCGGCAGCAAGCCGGCGCGCCGGATCGATGCGTTCCTCATCGTGGCGATCGTGGCGGCGCTGCTGGCCGTGGGCGTGATCGTCTACGGATATGTCAACGACCGCCGCGCCAAGCAGATGCAGGCGGAGTTGATGGAGGAGGTTTCGCAGAGCGCCGCCGCCGGCGAAGCCGCTGCGGAGTCCGTCGCCGAGTGACCCTTCCTCAGCGGCAGGGAAGGGGACCAAACGAAAAAGAAAGAAACCCTATGGATTTAGTCTCATTGAAACAGCGCTTCGGCGTCATCGGCAATTCGGAGCTTCTGAATCGGGCGCTCGAAGTGGCCGTGCGCGTCGCACCGACCGATCTGTCGGTGCTGGTGACGGGCGAGAGCGGCGTGGGCAAGGAGTTTTTCCCGCAGATCATCCACGCCTATTCGGCCCGCAAGCACAATAAATATATTGCCGTCAACTGCGGTGCCATCCCCGAAGGCACGATCGATTCGGAGCTGTTCGGCCACGAGAAGGGGTCGTTCACGGGTGCCGTCGAAGCTCGCAAGGGCTATTTCGAGGAGGCCGACGGCGGGACGATTTTTCTGGACGAGGTGGCCGAGTTGCCGCTCTCGACGCAGGTGCGCCTGCTGCGCGTGTTGCAGACGGGCGAATTCATGCGCGTCGGTTCGGCCCGGGTGCAGCGCACCGACGTGCGGGTCGTGGCGGCGACGAACATGAATTTGCAGGAGGCCATCGAGAAGGGGCGGTTCCGCGAAGACCTCTACTACCGGCTCAACACGGTGCCCATCGCGGTGCCGGCGTTGCGCGACCGGCGCGAGGACATCTTCCTGCTGTTCCGCAAGTTCGCCTCCGACGTGGCCGTACAGTACCGTATGCCGCCCATCACGCTCGACGACGAGGCGCGCCGGATGTTGGAGGGCTACTACTGGCGCGGCAACATCCGGCAGTTGAAGAACGTGGCCGAGCAGATCTCGGCCATCGAGGAGAACCGCGTGGTGACGGCGGCGATTCTGTCGCGCTACCTTCCGCAGCAGCAGGGGGCTTCGACGCCCGTGGTGACGGCGGCGGGCGTGGCGGGCGATTCGGCGAGCGAGCGCGAACTGCTCTAAAAGATCCTGTTCGACATGCGGGGGGACATCAACGACCTCAAACGCATGGTCTCGGAGCTGTTGCGCGGCGGTGCGGCGGCGTCCGAGGCGAAGCAGGAGGTGGCGGGTTACCTGCCCACGACGGCCGGGAGCACGTCGCACGGCCGCAATCGGGAGTATGCCGTCAACGCCGAGGTGGTCGAGGAGCCGCACGAGGCGCTGACGAAGGCCGACGTCCAGCGCGAACAGATCATCCGCGCGCTGCGCCGCAACAACGGCCGTCGCCGCGAAGCCGCCGCCGAACTGTTCATGTCCGAGCGCACGCTCTACCGCAAGATCAAGGAGCTGGGCATCGAGGACGATTGACGATCCCTCCTGCCGGCGCCTCACGGGAGGCCGAGGGGCGGCAGCGGCGGGTACGGGATCGAAAAAGACGAATATGCGGACCGGATGCCTGCGGGGTGTCCGATTCCGGTCCGAACGGCGGTCCGGCGGCCGTCGCGGTGTATCGGAGAACCGATGATGAGATAAGATGATGCTGAAAAACAAGATAATCTGTTGTGCGCTGCTTTTGGCGGCGCTTGTGACGGCGGGCTGCGGCGTGACGATCAAGTACTCGCTGTCGGGTGCGTCGATTCCGCCCGATGCCAAGACCTTCTCGGTGGCCTATTTCCCCAACAACGCGCCGATGGTGGAGCCGATTCTCAGTACGACGCTCACCGATGCGCTGATCGACAAGTTTACGCGCCAGACCCGTCTGGCGCAGGTCGACGAGGGAGGCGACTTCGCGTTCGAGGGCGAAATCACGGGTTACTCCTCGACGACGGCGTCGGTGGCCAGCGACGACTACGCGCTGTTGAACCGCCTGTCGATCACCGTCAAGGTGCGTTTTACGAACGTGCTCGACGAGGCGATGTCCTTCAACAAATCCTTCACGGCCTATGCCGACTACGACTCCACGAAGCTGCTCACGGAGGTGGCCGGCGAGCTGGTGCCCGAAATCGTGGATCAGCTGGTGAACGATATTTTCCAGGCTGCGGCCTCCAACTGGTAACGGCGATGGCGACATTCAGGGAGTATATCGCTTCGCTGGGAGCGGCCGGCGCGGTGCCGGAGGCGGAGCTGGACGAACTGCTCGGACGCTACGAATGGTTTGCCCTCGCACGGCTCGTACGCCTGCGGCAGCGGGGCGGCGATCCGTCGGAGGACGGCCGGCTCGGCTTCGCGGTGCAGGACAGGGCGGCGGGGACGGCGCCCGAAGTGGACAGGGAGCGGCTGACGGCGCTCTGCGCGGACGATCTGATCGACGATTTCCTGCGGGCGGGCGACTACCGCATCGTGGCTGAGGAGGGCGAAGCCGACGACGAAGTGAAGACCGTCGCCGATTTCGACGACGAGGATGACCTTGTCACCGAAGAGTTGGCCGAGATCTACCGGCAGCAGGGGTTAAATGACGAGGCATGCGCGATTTATCGCAAATTAAGTTTGCGAAATCCGGAAAAAAGTGTTTACTTTGCCGAACTTATCGACGAAATAGCGTCCGAGGGGAAGAATCGTTAAAATAAAAGAATAGAACAGTATGTACACATTTTGTATCGTTGTGATTTTATTGGCCAGCGTCAGCCTGATTTTCGTGGTATTGGTGCAAAGTCCCAAAGGGGGAATGGCTGCCAATTTCGGTGCGGCGAATCAGGTGATGGGCGTGCGCGACGCGGCGAACGGCTTGGAAAAATTCACGTGGGCGATGGCTCTCGTCATCGTCGTGCTGAGCCTTGTGGCCACGCTGTCGATGGACAAGGGTACGGTTGCTGCCAGCAATAAGGATCTGGAAAAGGATGCCAATGCGTTGATCGAGATGACCCAGGAGGCTCCTGTCATGCCGCAGGCCGTGCCGGCGGAGGCCCCTGCTTCCGAGCAGCCTGCCGCGGATCAGCAGCAGTAACGTGCAAGCGACCCTGCGAATGAAAAGCCGGAACGGAAAGTCCGGCTTTTTTTGTGGCTGCGGCAGGTATCCTGATAAATAGGTATTGCATATCGACGGCAGGGTGCGTATATTTGCCGGTGTGAACCTGCTTTTTCGGCCGTCGTCTCCGTGTCCGAACAGTTCGTCTGCGGCAGCGGGGCGGCAGGGCAGGTAACGGAAAACTGCGTCGGGGACGCCGCCGCACGGATTAATAGTCAATCGAAGTTTATGGCGCATTCGCATCACGATCACTCCCACGAACACGTTCGGCGGCTCTCGTCGCTCAACCGCGCTTTCATCGCGGGCATTCTGCTGAACTCGGTTTTCGTCGCCGCGGAGTTCACGGCGGGCATCCTCTCCAATTCGATGGGGCTGCTCTCCGATGCGGGGCACAACCTGAGCGACGTGGCGAGCCTGCTGCTCGCCCTGCTGGCGTTCCGCCTGGCGCAGGTACGCCCCACGAGCCGCTATACCTACGGCTACCGCCGCAGCACGATTCTCGTTTCGCTGCTCAACGCCGTCATCCTGCTGGTCGCCGTCGGCGCCATCGTCGTCGAGAGCGTTCGCAAGCTGCTCCATCCCGAACCCGTAGGGGGCGAGGTGGTGCTCTGGGTGGCGGGCATCGGCGTGGTCGTCAATTTCGCCACGGCGCTGTTCTTCCTGCGCGACAAGGACCGCGACCTGAACGTCAGGGGCGCTTATCTGCACATGGCCGCCGACGCGCTGGTGTCGGTGGGCGTGATGGTGTCGGGGGCGGTCATGATGGCGACGGGCTGGTATCTGATCGATCCGCTGGTCGGCCTGCTCGTGGCGGCCGTCATCGTCTGGTCGACGTGGGGGCTGCTGCGCGACAGCCTGCGGTTGTCGCTGGACGGCGTTCCCGCGGGGATCGATTACGACGAGGTCTTCCGCACGGTGGCGTCGCAGCCGGGTGTGAGCGGGGTGCACCATCTCCACGTCTGGGCGCTCAGTACGACTGAGAACGCCTTGACGGCGCACGTAGCGGTACACGATTTGCAGCGGATGCCGCAATTGAAGGAGGCGCTCCGCGCACGGCTCCGCGAACTGGGGATCGATCACGCCACGCTCGAATTCGAGAGCGACGTGCAGCCTTGCGGCGAACATGCCGACTGCGATATGGAACAGGGCCGTTGCGGCGGCGCATCGCAGCCTGTCCGCTGAATCTCGTTGTAGCCTATGAACTCATCGATAGCCTTTCCGCTGCTGCTGACGCTGCTGGCCGGTCTCGCGACCGGTATCGGCAGCGCCATCGCGTTTTTCGCGCACCGCACCAACGTACGTTTCCTCTCCTTTTCGCTGGGCCTTTCGGCCGGCGTGATGATCTACGTCTCGTTCGTCGAACTGTTCGCCGAGTCGCAGACGTTGCTCACGGCCCAGTGGGGCGCCACGGCAGGCGTCTCGGCGACGGTCGCCTGCTTTTTCGGCGGCATCCTGCTGATCGGCGTCATCGACCGGCTGGTGCCCTCGTTCGAGAATCCGCACGAGATGCACTCGGTCGAGGAGATGAACCGCCGCCCCCATGACCGTAAGCTGATGCGCATGGGGCTGATGACCGCCCTGGTCATCGGTATCCACAACTTCCCCGAGGGGATCGCCACCTTCATGTCGGCGATCGACAACCCGACGCTCGGTATCGCCATCGCCGCAGCGATCGCCATCCACAACATTCCCGAAGGCATCGCCGTTTCGGTCCCGATCTACTACGCCACGGGCAGTCGCCGCAAGGCCTTCCTGCTTTCGCTGTCGTCGGGTCTGGCCGAACCGGTCGGCGCGCTGCTGGCCTATGCCGTGCTGCTGCCGTTCCTCTCGCCGACGCTGCTGGGGTGTCTGTTCGGATTCGTTGCGGGCATCATGGTCTTCATTTCGCTCGACGAACTGCTGCCCGCTGCCGAGGAGTACGGTGAGCACCACATCTCGATCTACGGCGTGGTGACGGGCATGGCCCTGATGGCCGTCAGTCTGATCGTCTTTTCCTGATCCCTCGCATCCCGGACGGCGGGCGCATTTCCGATGCGCTCCGGCGCCGTGCGGGTAGCAGGCGCCGGAGCGTATCCGTGTTCCGCGGATGTTTTTCGGAAGGCAGGAGGGAGGGGCGGAGCATGGTTCATGCGGGAGGCGTTTTTCCGGAGCCGGCGGTCGGCGCGCGTTGTTCGTGTTAATTTATCGTTAAGAATAGGTTACCGAATTGTTACCGGCGGGTGAAAAAGCTATCTTTGTTCCGCATTTGCCCGAATTCGACAGAATGGAACCTATATATACGTTTATGTTGGCCGCCATGGCGCTTCTCGCCGTGACCGGTCTCTTCATCGGAGTGATGAACGATGCCGCCAACTTCCTCAATTCGGCCATCGGTTCCAAAGCGGCCCCCGTGCGGGTGATCATGGCCGTCGCGTCGGTGGGAATCATCGTCGGCGCCGTCACGTCGACCGGCATGATGGAGGTGGCGCGCAGCGGCATGTTCGATCCGTCGCGGTTCACGTTCCGCGACGTGATGATCCTCTACTTCTCGGTGATGCTGGCCAATATCATCCTGCTCGACGTCTACAACACGATGGGCCTTCCCACGTCGACTACCGTGGCGCTGGTCTTCTGCCTGTTGGGCGCGGCGCTGGCCGTTTCGACGGTGGTCATCACCTCCAACGACGAGATTTCGCTGGTCGAAATCGGCCGGTATATCAATTCGACGCGGGCGATGGCCATTCTGGCGGGCATCCTGCTGTCGGTGATCCTCGCCTTTACGCTGGGCACGCTGGTGATGTACGTCTCGCGTGCGATCTTCTCGTTCCGCTACCATACGCTTTTCCGCCGTTACGGGGCGTTGTGGTGCGGCATATCGTTTACCGCGATCGTCTATTTCGCACTGTTCAAGGGGTTGCAGGGGGTGATGAACGGCTCGGCGCTGTTCGCTTACATCGATTCGCATCTGGCCCTCTCGCTCTTCGTGCTCTGGATTCTGTGCAGCATCCTGCTCTTCTTCTTGCAGATGTTCGGCGTCAATATCCTCAAACTGAATATTCTGGCGGGAACTTTCTCATTGGCGCTGGCCTTCGCCGGCAACGACCTCGTGAATTTCGTGGGCGTGCCCGTGGCCGGTTACGACTCCTACATGATGGCGCGCGCGTCGGGCGATGCGGCCATGACGATGGGCGGACTGGCGACCGACGCTTCGGCCAATATCCTGCTGCTGCTCGCGGCGGGAGCGATCATGATCGTGACGCTGTGGACGTCGCGCCGCGCGCTGTCGGTTTCGAAGACGGAGCTATCGCTGTCGAACCAGAACGAGGGCGAGGAGCGTTACGGTTCGTCGGTCGTCTCGCGCGGCCTGGTTCGCGCGGCCATGAACGTGAATGCCTTTTACGAACGGATCATGCCTGCCCGTCTGCAACGGGCGGTGGCGGCGCGTTTCGAGAAACTGCCCGAGGAGGAGCGCGAAGGCGGATCGTACGACCTGATCCGCGCCACGGTGAATCTCACCACGGCGTCGATCCTCATTTCGATCGCCACGTCGCTCAAACTTCCGCTGTCGACCACTTACGTCTGCTTCATGGTTTCGATGGGCTCGTCGCTGGCGGACCGTGCGTGGGGTCGCGAGAGTGCCGTCTACCGCATCACGGGCGTGCTGACCGTCGTGTCGGGGTGGTTCGTGACGGGCTTCGGCGCCTTTACGATCGCCTTTCTGGTGGGATTGACGCTGATGTACGGCGGCAATGCGGCCGTTCTGATCGTATCGGCGCTGTGCGGCTGGATGCTCGTGCGCAGCAACCGCAGGAAGAACAGGGCGGCCGTGGCCGAGACGCAGCGACCCGCCGCGAGCCGTGCAAAGGACACCGAAGGGGTCATCGAGGAGTGCATCGGCGAGGTCTGCTACACGATGGGGCAGGTGACCCGCATCTACGACCGCACGCTGATCGCCGTTTTCAAGGAGAACCGCAAGGTATTGCGCGAAATGGTGCAGCAGTCGAACGACCTGTTCTACCGCTCGCGCGAGCGGAAATACAAGGTGATGCCGCTGTTGCTGCGCCTGCAAGACAACGAGATCGATTCGGGACACTACTATGTGCAGGTGGTCGATTACATGAACGAGATCACCAAGTCGCTGCTCCACGTCACGCGCCCCTGCTTCGACCATATCGACAACAACCACGAGGGGATGACCCGGGAGCAGATCGAGGATCTGATGAAGATCAACGACGAGGTGGAGACGATCTTCACGCGTATCAACGTCATGCTGCGCAACAACGATTTCGCCGACATCGACCTGATTCTCGAACTGCGCGACGAGCTGTTCGAATCGATCGCCGACGCGATCAAGCGCCAGCTCAAACGCATCAAGAACAAGCAGTCGTCGACCAAGGCCAGCCTGCTCTACCTGACGATTCTCAACGAGACGAAAACGATGGTGTTGCAGGCGCGAAACCTGGTCAAATCGCAGCGTTATTTCCTCGAACACAAGACGGAATAGGGGGGGGCGGCCCTTGCAGCCGCGGCTGCAAGGGCCGAAAAGCGTGCCGGAGGCAGGGCTTCGCCGCCTCCGGCACGCTTTTCGTACCGTCCCCGTTTCGTGCGGGTTCCGGATGTTCGGATCAGAACTTGTAGCCGTATTCCAGGCCGATGATGTGGTGGCTTTCGCGTTCGGAGGAGATGTAGTCTACCGTGGGGAAGTCGTCGAAAACCGGTTCGTCGCTGATCTTGTAGTCGAAGCGGTAGTAGAATTCGAGCGACGAACGTTTGTTGAAGGCGTATTTCGCACCCAGCGAACTGCGCACCTTTTCCAGATAGTTGCCTACCGTTTCGGGGGCGTTGAGCGTCTGCGTCAACTCGACGAAGACGTAGGGTTTGAGTCCGGTACCTGCTACGGCGTACTCCGCCATGAGGCGGTGGCGCAGCACCCATGCGGTTTTGGCGGCGACGGCCGGATCGACGTAGGCGGTGTGGAGAGTCGCCTGCGGACGTTCGCGCAGCGAGAAATTCCACGCCCCCGTCTTGTAGCTGGCCGTCAGTTCGAGGTAGAAGCGGTGGCGCATCTCCATTGAGCGGTCGGCTCCCCGGTCGTTGGCGATCAGTGCATAGAAGGCCGCCGCCTTGAACCACGGCCGGACGTCGTAAGCGTAGCTCAGCGTCGTATAGATGCGGTCGAGTTGCGACCAGTTGTCTTTGAGCCGCAGCTCCTCGTCGAGCGTGATCGAATGCCGCTGGCCGAGTTGTTTGGTCAGGGCGAACGAGAAGCGGGCGCGGAAGTCGTTGTCATGCGTCGTGCGGCGCTCCTGCGCCTGTGCCGTCGCGGCGAACAGCAGGGCTGCGGCGAGCGGAAGGAGACGGCGGGTGTTCCGGGCGAGCGTGCGTTTGCAGGCTGCGCCGGACGAGAAAAGCGACTGTCGGAAGAGACGAAGGAGATTCATTTTCTTTGGATATATTGGATATGAAAAAGTAAGGAAAAGTCAATGATAATCTTGCGAAAGTAACGAAAATATCGCGGATTTCAAAATCTTCGGCATTCGAATCCGAAAGCGGAGCCTGCCGGAGAGGTACCGTGAGGGCGGTCTGCCCCGTCCGAAGCTGGCCGTGCGGAGCGGCCGGAAGGGTGGAATCGGGATTCGTTTCATCTCTTTTGTCTTTTGTTTACGGAACAAAGGTCGGGGGCGATTTTGTAGCGAATTTGTAATTTTCGCCTTGCGGCCGTTTTTTTGCGGTCTGCGGTGTTGTTTCAGCCGGTTCTCGGGGTCGGACGCGCTGCGTCCGCATCGTTGGACGGTACGGGAGCGGGGCGGACGGCGTCGGAACGGAACGGCTGTGTCGCGATGCCGGCGGCCGTTTTGCCGCAGCGGGATTCCGCAGCGGAGGGGGCGGGCGGAGTGGTTGCTGCGAAATCCCGGTCGGTTGTCCGATACGGCGGCCTTTTTATTGTATCAGGATATTGTAAAACAACGCATTACCCCCCCCCGAAAACGCTGTCGCTTTCAGGGGAGGGTAATGCGGTCGAAGTCCGTATGAAATCCGGTTATGCCCGGTAGCGGCCGTGGTAGCTGTCGTGCGGATTTTGCAGCCGGGCCTTCTTCCGTTGGGAGAGGGTGAAGACGACCAGCGTGACGACCAGCGCCAGCAGGGCCAGGACGATCATGATGAAGAGAAATGTAGCCATGATAATTATATATATTATAATTATGTTGTGTGTGTTTCGGGATGTAGCTGCAAATTCAGAGCCGTTTGAGCGACATGCGGACGGTCTCTTCGACCGAGATGTCGGGTTGCTCTTTGAGAATGGCCCGGACGACCTTGTCCGAAGCCGCTTTGGGGAAGCCGAGCATCACCAGGGCCGCCGTCGCTTCGTCGTAGACGGCGTCGCCGTTGCCGGCGACGGGCAGCGGACCGGCGTCGCCGTCGAACAGGGCCGTGAGTTTGCCGCTCAGCTCGACGATGATCTTCTGGGCGGTTTTCAGTCCCAGCCCCTTGACGTTTTTGAGCAGGACGGCGTTTTCGGTGGTGATGATGCTTTGCAGTTCGCGCGGCGAATAGGTCGAGAGAATCATGCGTGCCGTGTTGCCGCCCACGCCCGATACGCTGATGAGCTGGCGGAACAATTCGCGCTCGGTCTTCGTCGAGAAGCCGAAAAAGAGCTGCGCGTCCTCGCGCACGACGAAATGGGTGAAGAGCTTCACCTCGCTCCGGCCTTCGATTTCCGAATAGGTCTGCAACGAAATATGGAGCAGGTAGCCCACTCCGCCGGTTTCGACGACGGCGTAGGCGGGCGCCAGTTCGGCGAGCTTCCCCTGGATATATTCGTACATTCTTTTCGAGAAATCGTTTAACGGATACAAAAGTACGAAAATTTTTCTTATCTTTGTGTCCATTATAGGCTTTTTGATAGCATTCTGGCATTTTTAATTACGAATAATAAGACGGAGTATGAAGAAAATTTTGTATGTCGCAGCCGCTGCAATGTTTCTGATTGCGGGTTGCAAGGGCAATGGTGCGACGCAGCCGGCGGAGAACGCTCCGGCGCAGGCCGTAGGCAGCAGCGACATTGCTTTCGTACAGGTGGAGGCCGTGTTGGCGCAGAGCGATCTGTTCCAGAGCGAAGGCGCCGCGCTTCAAGAGAAGACCAAGAAAGCGCAGGAGGGCTGGGCCAAGAAGGAGCGCGATCTGCAATCGAAGGCTGCACAGTTGCAGGAGAAGTATCAGAAAGGATTGATTACTACGGCCAACGCGCAATCCGAACAGGAGAAGATCCAGCGGCAGATCGCCAACTATCAGTCCGTTGCCCAGAAGGAGGCGCAGACGCTCGACGAGGAGAACTACGTCTTCACGAACCGGGCGCAGGATCTGATCCACCGCGCCGTGCAGGAGCTCAACGCCGACAAGAAGTACAAGCTCATCCTCAACGCCACGTCGCTCGTCGACGCCGACTCGCTGCTCGACATCACGCCGCTGGTGCTGGCCAAGGTCAACGAGTTGTACGCTGCCGACAAGAAGGCCGATAAGGAGTAGACGGCCGGCGGCCGACGCGAGCGTTTATCGGAGCGATAAAATACCGACGCCCTGCGGGAAGTCGGTATTTTTTCTTATTTTTGTCATCGTAATTTAAGGCTCGTTTGCAGTTATGGGATTCGTACCGTTTACATTCATCGATCTGATCGACATTCTGTTCGTGGCGTATATCATGTATTGGATATACCGTACCACCAAGGGAACGAACGCCCCCTACATCATTTCGGGCATCATCGTCGTTTATCTGTTGTGGGTGATCGTCAAGACGCTCAACATGGAGCTGCTGTCGACGATCCTGGGGCACATCATCAGCGTCGGCGCCATCGCGCTGATCGTGGTTTTCCAGCCCGAAATACGCCGGTTCCTGCAAAAGATCGGCATGAGCCAGAAGCGGTTCAATTTCATTTCGCGCATTTTCAACCACGGCTCGAAGATAGCCGAAACCAATTTGCAGCCGCTGGTGGTGGCCTGCCGCGAAATGTCCGATACGAAGACCGGCGCACTGGTCGTCATCGGGCAGCAGAGCGATCTGTCGCTCATCACCGAGGGCGGCATCTGCCTCGACGCCAAGATTTCGTCGCAGCTGATCCACAATATCTTCTTCAAGAATTCGCCGTTGCACGACGGCGCCGTGGTCATCGAGGGCGACCGCATCGTGGCGGCCCGCTGCATCCTGCCCGTGACGCAGAGCGACGTCCCGAAGTCGTTCGGTACGCGCCACCGCGCCGCGATCGGCATGAGCGAGATTTCGGACGCGATCATTCTGGTGGTCTCGGAGGAGACCGGAGCGATCTCGATCGCCAACAACGGCCGCATCAACCTGAACATCCCCTCCGACCGGCTGGGTGCTGTTTTGCAGAAATACCTGATCTCCAAAAAGTGACGCGTCGCAGCGGGTTGCGTCGTCGCGGCCCCTCCCTTCCGTGCGTTTTGCCGGCTTGCGGGCAGGAAAAATGCAAATAAAATAGGGTTGTTGCGCAATTTTTTGTAAATTTGCACGATTATATAACGATGAGAGTCCGGTGGTATATGGGTGCGCTGGCGCTGGCCGCGCTGGTTTCGTGCAGCGACGAGGAGGATATCCTGCCTCAGCAGCAGGAGAAGATCGTTTCGTACCTGACGCGGTCGCACACCCCGACGCTGCTCTCGGAGCAGGATGCCGCCCAGTCGCTCGACAACGACCCGCCGTATTACTCGACTTTCGGCAATACGACCTACCGTTATATCGCCGATGTCTATGACGAAGAGCGTCTGACGCGGCCGGAGGTGAGCGAAGGGAGCAGGGTCGAACTGACCTTCTCGCTCTACGACTTCACGGCTTACTCGACGCCCAAGCCCAACGAATGCCTCTACTCCAACGATACGACGATCATCAACCGGTTGGTCGAAGGAGGGTTGAATCCCCGCTACTGGGTGGAGTGCGACCTCTACGGAGTGCCGCTTCGGGACGAGTTCGGGCAGTTCGTGCCGCTCAGGCAGACGTTGCAGATCGGCGGCGGGGCGACGCTCAGCGGGTTGCAGGCGGCGCTCGTCGGTTGCCGCGAAAAGGATGTCGTGGAACTCTACATGACTTATAATCAGGCTTACGGGGAGAAGCTCATCATGGGATTGATGACCAAGCAGTGTCCCGTAGCGTTTTTCTGTACGATAAACAAAGTAACGAAATAGGTGAACAACAGTATTATGCGTTTTTCTTTCGGAAAGATATGGGCGGCTGCGGTCTGCCTCCTCGTTTTCGCGTCGTGTGCCAAGGACACGAGCGAGTCCTATGCAGGGATCGAGCAGCGCTCGCTCGATGCGTGGATGAAATTGCATCGTCCGGAACTGCTCGGCAACAGGCAGGAGGCGCGCGGATTCTCCTATTACGTCGATGTGCTCGACGCGGGTTCGACCGACAAGGCCGACACGCTGATCGCCGAGACCGACTGCTGGGTGCAGTATGAGTTCACGGCCCGCGACCTGAACGGCAACGTCTGCATGACGCGCAACGCCGTGCAGGCCAAGCAGCAGGGAACCTTCACCCGCTACACCTACTATTCGCCCTATTTCCGTTACAGCGGATCGGACTATACGACGCTGCTCGAAGGCAGTTATTATGCGCTGCGCGAGCCGCTGACGCTCAGCGAGGAGTATATCGCCGAACATCCGGATCGCGGGTTGAAAAACGGGATGCAGGCGCGGCGCGGTACGGAGCTGATGCTCTATCTGCCTTCGTCGCTGGCCTATTCGTCGTCGGGCGCCAGCAGCGACGCGGGTTACGGCGGGCAGTACGAACTCGACGCCAACCGTCCCGCGATTCTTCACATCAAGGTGACGGGCCGCGTCTCCAATCCGCTGGCATACGAGGGAGAGACGGTCGATGCCTTCGTCGAGGACAACGGTACGGTCTGTCCGGTCGAGGAGGAGGAAGACAAGGACGATCCGAAACTCGCTTCCGTCCGCCGGTCGCTGCGCGATGCCGAGACCGACGAGCCGGAGTTGCCCGACACGAGCGTCGATCCCTACAAATATACGTGGTATCAGGCCGTGGATACGGTTCCGCAGCTCTATATCTCGCATGTCTTTTCACCCGGCCGCGAACCGGCGACTACCTACAACTGGAAGAATACCTATTCGGTGCCCTATTTCCCCTACAACGAATCGATGGCCGCACTCGACAAGAAGATCAACGACGTGCTCGTGGAGCGTTTCGGTGCGGGCACCTACAAAGGCGATTCGATCAAGAGCGGCGAGACGGCTTCGATCTGGTACATCGGCCGTTTCCTCGACGGATTCATCTTCGACACGAATATCGACGAAGTGAAGAGGCTCATCTACGGCGAGGTGCAGAGCGAAGGCAGCGCCTACCAGTACGAAGTTCCCGAAGAGGGCGACACGTCGACGTTGGAGACGATCTATGCGTGGTATTACAGCATTCCGCAGTTGCGCTACGGACAGTGGGCTACGATCGTCACCACGTCGAGTTTCGGCTACGGCGCTTCGGGCAAGAGCGGCGGATCGTCGACCTCGGGCGGATCTTCGTCGAGCAGCTACCTCGATTACTACAACTACTACAATTATTACAACTACTATAATAATTATTACGGCGGTCTGTACGGCAACTCCTACTACGACAGCTACTATAACAATTATTACGGCGGTCTGTACAACAGCTATTACTACAACAACTACTATTACGACGACTATTCGTCGAGCGGCAGCACGACGACGACCTATACGACGGAGATTCCGGCCTATTCTCCGCTGCTGTTCGAGATCTATATCGAACCCAAGGAGTGAGTCGTCCGGCAGGATCGGATCGGGCGGAAGAGGAGTACTCTTCCGCCCTTTTTTTGTCCGGTGCCGCGGCGGGCCGGTATTCGTCCGATGCGCTTCCGACGGGCATCGTCGCACGCACCGCCGCAGCCTGCCGGAAATCCGTAGGTAGGTAGGCGGCGGCGCGGAAAAGCGGCTCGACGCGCCGGAACGACCGGAAGCCGCCGTGTTTCTGTTGCGTGCGGAACGATATGCCGGATCGGAGGCGGGAGGTCTTCTATCCGGCACGGTCTATCGCCGTGTGCGGATCGCTTCGGCGGGCGATGCGGGCCGCCGGCCGTCAAGTCCGGATGGAGACAAAGACTCCTCTTTTTCTTGGCTGACCTGCCGTTTGTCGCCTGCGGGCGGGATCGCTCCGGCCGCGACCGAATGAAGTCCTCCGCGCGGGACGGCGGATTGCCGAATGCGGCGCGATACGCCGATGCCGGACGGACGTTAAAAAAAAGACGGCCCCGCGAGGGAGCCGTTAAATCTGACGTGCCGGTCGTATTATTGTTGGTTGAGAATGCGCATCGCCGCATCGAGGATCGTGGTGTCGTCCAGCGTCACGACTCCGCCGTCGGGACCCTGTTCCACATGGATGCCGACATTTCCTTTGGCATCGTAATGCTTCCCGCCGAAATAGTTGCGGACGGTGTCCACGTCGATTCCCAGTTCGTCCGCTATCCGTTGCGAGCTGCCGCTGGGCAGTTTATCCTTGATACGGCGCAACTCATTAAATGTGATAACCATAGCTTTATAAGTTTTAGAGTTGATATTTCACCTACTAAATTACGGTATTAATTTGAATTTTACAAATTCCGGAGGCAATATCCGTGCATAAATTTCGGAAAACGACCACTTTTTTCGGAATTCCGCCGCTCCCG
>ERZ773225.2865-NODE-2865-length-16490-cov-3.762276_pt1 | contig 16490 bp, 23 predicted proteins | sample MGYA00580993_ERZ773225 | MGnify/ENA primary metagenome ERZ773225 (study PRJEB29015, sample SAMEA2737748) | human gut metagenome | biome: human gut; feature: human-associated habitat; material: faeces | place: China | collected 2012 ... | reverse complement strand
TACAAGCAAGTTGCTATCCGATGACCTCAAAAACAAATTGTACTACGATGGTTTTTGAAAAGTTCTGTATCACTACTCGCACCAAAAATCGACAAGTTTCTTATGAAACCTGTCGATTTTTAATTTTATTTAGCTGTTTCTTCGCAAATCTGGTCTTCGAACAGGACTCTCATGTAGTCCCTGCGGCCATACAGAACACGGTCAATGTAGACGTCGTTCCCATTCACCCGGTAGAAAACCATATAGTTTCCGCTGACAAGGAAGCGATAATTGCTGTCTACATCTGCGATGGAGGAAAGCGGTGTGCCGATCAGCGCGTGGTCACGGAGCATACGAATTGTTTTTGTGATTTTGCTTACCGTGGCGATTGCCGCCTGCGGATTTTCCAGATCCTCTGCGATATAGTCCTTAATGTCAGAAAGGTCATTTTGCGCCTCGTAGGACAGGTGCAGATTATTCATGGGTAATCCCGAGGTGTTCCTCCACGGCCTCCAAGGTCAGCCAGCCTTTCTCCTCGCCGGACTTACGACCTTTGGCAAGCTCGTTCATCAGACGCAGGGTGGCCTGTGTTTTTTCGTAATCGTGCATATCCACGATGACGTACCGCCCCCGTCCGTTCTTTGTCAAAAAAACAGGAGCGCCCACAGCTACATCATGCAGTACCTCGCTGTAATTCCGCAAGTCAGAAATGGGCTTGATATTTGGCATATTGATCAGCTCCTTTCGCCCATAGTATATCCCATTCTGCTGTAAAATTCAACAGCAAGTTTGCGGCAAACATATATTTGCAGAAACAGGACTTCCCATATATTAGGATGAATCCCTCTTGCTGACTGCCAGTAAACCGTTGATATATCTGTGTTTTCTGAGATCCTATAATTACACTCGGACCAAAGCCGGGAGCGTTCCGCAAGGAATGCTCCCAGCTTTGCTGTGTACGGGATTCGAACCCAATTCCGGCTTGACAGAATTTGCTCTATGATGTTATCGAATCCTGCCACCCACACCATGACGAGTGTTCTTATAGGATCTGATCCTTTGAGAACACTCGTCATTTTTATTGCCCATTTTGTGCCGGTTCGTAACTGACATAGACACCTCTGCGTGTGTTGACGGTTACATCAGGCACGGGCATGGACGGGGTATCCGGGATAAACAGGGCACCGACACAGTTGTAGTAGATGGTCAATTTCTGGACCCATTCGCCGTTGATTTTCTCGGCTTGGTGAACCTCAATGTGGTTGACCAATTCGTTCAGCATCCGGGGTGTCAGCTTCTTGGCACGGGTATACTTGCAGACGGTAGCCAGAAACATATCCGTAGAAACGGAATCACCGCTGAGCTTGTCCAGCTCTTTGCGGAGAGCTTTGATTTTTTCGGATAGCTCCGCCTGTTCTTCTTCGTAACGCTGGGACATTTTTGCGAAGCGTTCGTCTGACAGCTTCCCGGAAATGTTATCCTCGTAGATTCGTTCAAATAACCCATCCAGTTCACCATCACGGGCTTGCGCTGCCGCAAGCTCTTTTTGCTTAAGCTTGCGTTCCAGCTCTACCGCCTTTTGGGTGCTGCCCATAATAGCCTGTTGAAATTCGTCCTCGTAATGCACGGCATACTTTGTAAGCCGCCTGATCTCACCCAAAACCACCTGTTCCAAGAAATCCACACGGATATAATGGGTAGAAGTGCAGCTGCCCCGGCCACTGTTGTAGTTGGAGCAGTTGAAATACTTGATATCGTGATTGCCCTGGTTGAAATGGTAGTTCAGATTATGACCGCAATCCGCACATACAAACAGGCCGCAAAACATATTCCGTTCCCCGCCTTTGGGTTTCCGTCTGCGGATTTTCCCACGCTTTTCCTGAACCTGTTCCCAAATGGCACGGTCAACCACTGGCTCATGGACATTCTCGAAAATGGCCCAGTTTTCACGGTCATTGGGAATCCGCTTTTTGTTCTTGTAAGACTTGGAATAGGTCTTGAAGTTCAAAACGTCTCCGCAATACTCCTGCAATGACAGAATATTGACGATGGTAGAAGGGTTCCACTTTGTGGATGGCTGCTGCGTTTCCTTTCCAGGCTTTCGGATGCCTTTTTTCAGCCAGTAGGCACGGGGCGTGAGGATACCTTCTGATTCAAACATGGAGGCGATTTGCTCCGTCCCATATCCTTCCAGAATCAGGTTGTAGATCCTGCGGACAATCAGGGCAGCTTCCTCGTCTACAATCCAGTGCTTCGGATTATCCGGGTCCTTAATGTACCCGTAAGGCGGCTGCCCCATTGGTTCCCCGGCATTGCCCTTGATCTTATTGCTGATACGGCGCTTTTTGCTGATGTCCCGCGCGTACCACTCGTTGAACAGGTTGCGGATGGGAGCCAGTTCATTTTCACCTTCGGCGGTATCGATGTTGTCCGAAACGGCCACAAGGCGGATATCGTGTTCCGGGAAGAATTCCTCCATCAGCCGCCCCACTTCAATGTAGTTTCGCCCCAGCCGGGAAAGGTCTTTGACAAACAGCGCAGAGGCCTTGCCTTCTTCCAACTGGCGCATCATTTCATTAAAGCCGGGACGGTCCATGGTGACGCCTGAAACACCATCGTCTACAAAGGTAACAATATTCGTGTAGCCCATGTCCTTTGCCATCTTGGTTAACAGCTTTTTTTGATTGCTGATGCTGTAGCTTTCCCCTTCCAGATTATCGTCACGGGACAGGCGGGGGGAGATGAACGCAGTAACATCGCGTGTTTTCTTGTTGTTCGACTTTTTCATAAGTCCTCCTTCTATAACAGTCGAGCAACGAATTGTGTTTTTTTCTTCACACAACAATTATACCGCGCTTAACTGTTATTGTCAGCTGATATTCTGAAAATCACAAACTTTTTTCGCAGTCTGCCTGCATGAGACGCAGGAGAACTTCACCGAGGGTATTGTTATTTTCGGGCTTGAATACCGGCTGAACAACAAACGACCTGCCAGAAATGTGGTAGGTCGTTTGTGTATCAAGAGGATCTTGTTTGGATGGAGCAGTCTGTTTTTTCGATATATTTTCTTGCTTCATAATTCCCTCTCAAATGATTGTTTTTGGCAATTGGACAGCAGAACAAACGGCTGCTTGGCCTGTGGGGTGCCCCACAGCAGCTCCACGGGAATCTCACCCCCCAGCATCCCGCTGGGCCCTACCCATTGCCTGCGACGCTCTGAACGCTCGGACTATGGCTATAAGGGAGTACCTGACCTTCTGCGCGTCGTCGCCCATGCGCTGCCAGGCGCATTTTGCGGTGCGGGTGGGAATCGCTCGCTTCACAGAAGGTCACAGCGCTCCCGCCGTCCGGCTCGGCACAGAAGGGATGTATTTGTCTGCCTTTATGCTGCGCCGGAGTTATCTGCCGGGCTTTCTTTGTCAAAGGCCTGCCGCAGAGGGTGGAAAGGGAAACACCCCCTGCTTTTGGCTTTACACAGGTAATACCTTGAAGGCAGTTACAATGCTGACACGCAGCTTCGCTTCCAGCTGGTCCCGCATGGATTCGTCTACACAGAGAAATTCATTTCCGTATGTATCCTTTACGGGACGGGTAGACAGGACGCGGATATAACTGCTGTAGTGCCGCAGGACAGCGTCCAGGGCATCCGTTTCGCCGTTGACGGCTTTCAGAATAGTCTGCACAGGAATGGACGGTCTTACAGTTCCGACCATTCGTATCCCTCCTTCTCTAAAATCTTGCGCAGTTCCTTCAAAATGCCGATTCGGCGTTTGCTGACCGTCTGATGAACGATGTGGAGGTATTCCGCGATTTCCCGATCCGTCATTTCCAGGAAGAAGGATAGCAGGATAATATCCCGTTTTCCCTCTGGAAGCTGTGCCAGAATTTCCGCCAGAACATCCCCGGTCACAACCACGGGGACACCCAACACTTCAAAGATGTGGTCATCCTGGAAGTAACGATCCTCCACCGCGATTTGGGACAGTTCCTCCGGCCCCATATGGTCCAGAGGCTCCTCCCATTCCCGCTGCCGGCTGTAGCCGTTGTGAATACGGTTAGCTTCGTTCTTCAAAACCCTGGTGCAGAACCCACCGAACTGATTTTGAATGCGCTTTTCTTCGGAGTCTTTCATTTTCTCACCTCCCTTCGCAGCCGCGAAGGCGGGTGGTGATTTTCTCCCTTTCAATTGGGTAATCCGAAAGAGTAGATTTTGGCAACCAAATTCTGAAAAATTGCAAAAATTTAAGTCTGCATTCCCAACTCACAGAATTGGGAATGCAGACTCATACTTTGTTTTTCTTTTTAAAAGACACGGCCTCCTTTGATAAATTAGCCCAGACACCTACATATCAATCTATCGATTAGAAATATCGCATTTAACTAATTTGTGATCTTGAATTTGAAATACTTCATCACATAGAGTTTCGATCTCCTCCATGTGATGACTTGCAAGGATCACTAATTTCTTACTGGTTTTCGCGTCTTTAATGATTTGACTTACGTCTCTGATGCCTTGCTGATCTAGTCCATTTGTTGGTTCATCTAAGATTAGAATACCAGGGTCATCCATAATAGCCTGTGCTATCCCCAAACGCTGGCGCATTCCAAGGGAATATGTACCCACTTTCTTTCGGCTTTCTGGATCCAAGCCACATATTTGCATTGCATGGTTGACTTTCTCCACATTGGGCTTATGGGTCAAAGAATCCAAGTAAAGCAAGTTATCGAATCCTGTCCTATTCAGCAAAAAGCCCGGTGTTTCGATGATCACGCCGCAGTTTTCCAGAAATTCCACATCTTTGCCCACCTGCTTGCCGTCACAGAGAACGGTGCCCTCCGTGGCGGAGGACAGTCCACAGATTATCCGGAGCAATACCGTTTTGCCTGCTCCGTTTTCTCCTATCAAACCGTATACCTTTCCGGAAGAAAAGGTCACGGAGATATCCTGCAAGATACACTTCTTGCCGTATTTTTTCCCAACATGCTCCAAAACAATTTGGCTCATAACCGCAGTCTCCTTTGCTGATAGATAAAGTGGGTAGTCATCAGGGACAGCCCTATCACACCCAGGCACCCACCCAGGGCCAGGGGCAGCGAAATGCCCTGGGCATCGAAAACTTCCGTTCTGGCTGGCATTGCCCAGGAGGTTGGCAGAAATGGCCATCGAGGAGCCATCAGTTCCCCCACATAGAACACCATTCCGATAAACAAGACCATGATCACCAGGGCGGCGGATACGGAGTGAAGGGCAAAATAAACAGCCAGGTACATACTCATCCACATTATGTGTCCCACCAGAACCACCAATCCCCCCCTTGGGTCCGCCGGGTTCAGAGCAAGGGCTGTAGCCGAAAGGAGCAGTCCCCATAGGGAAGAAGCTGCCAGACAGGTAAGGACCAGGCTTCGATACAATCTTTTGTCGGAACGCACCCGTACCCGAATAAATACTTCCATTGTTCGCATCGTGCTGATATATCCGCTTGCAAACAGCAAGGGTGGAATCGTCAGCAAATGCCACCTGAAAAAGGACTGGATCGCCAGTTCTCCCTTCACAACGGGGTAAGCTATGCCCCAGATCACATTTTCTTTCGCGGCAAAGAGAATCGTCAGCAAAGCTATGGCAGGGAGGTAAGACTGCATACCCACGGACAGCAATACCGTTTTCTGCTTCATGGCATCAACCGTCTTTCCAGAGTCCGGATAGGCAGAAGCAGCAGGAGCAGTACAGCGAATGTTATCCCCGACACAATGGCATCACCGTGGGAACTGCCCGAAAACTGCCAGGCAGGCAGGGCGCAGTTCAATAGAGAGAAACCGAAGCGGAATAGTATTCCGCTTCCGCTGTTGTGGATTACATAACCCAGGATATGAATTGCTGCCGCGATCACCCAGCCTCTTGTGTCCTTCAGGAGTATGTTACAGCTGATCATTACCAACGCCAATACCAAACAGTATGCTCCGTTAAACATGCTCGTGACCCCCACTGCTCCCCACGGAGACAGGCATTGGGTAAATCCAGAGTAAGGAAAGCTCAGCTGAAACCTGGTGGCTGCCAACTGCCTGCCATCCCCGGTCAGGTATTCCATAGCCGGGCTCCAGCCCTTCCACACCATAGTCCGGGCAGAGCAAAAAGACAGCAAAACAGAGAAGCCGAAAACCATCAGCTGGTACATCAAAATTTCCAGAACCACAAACAGAATCTTGGAGGTCAGCCACGGGCGCTTGCCCACCCGGACAATCTCATACACACTCCGATCAGAGAAAAAGGGAGCATCAAAGGTCAGCAGCATCAGGGGGAAAAAGGTCACGCAGGTAAAGCTCCTTTGGTCGGAACCCAAGATAATAAAACTTTCCACCGGATTGACAGTCATGGTGTTCAGATTGGCAAAGCGAAAATATCTGCTTCCAAAGTAGCAGACCATCCCCACACCCAGGAGGATCACCGCCAGGAATTTCTCACTTTTTGCATGTTCCGCCCCCTGGGCTGCGAGCAGTTTTCTGTGCTTCATCGTCTCAGCCTCCTTCTCATAAGCACCTGTGCCGCCAGGGCTGCCACAGCGTTCCAGAAAATCTGATAACCAAAGGAAAAGGTCAGGGAGGGAAGCCCCTGAAAGTCTGCCCGGAAATAGTAAATTGGGTTGAAGATGGACAGTTCCAGCAGATACCAAGCGCTTTGATAGATCACAAAGGGCAGGATCAGGACCATATAGGGATTGGGCACCACAGCTGATACGATCAATCCTACCGTGGCCCACAGGGCTCCAAAGAGCATGGCAAGGCAAATCCGCAGCAGATAAAACCAGAAACCGTTCATAAGCAACGGAAGATTCTCCCACGGTCCGCCCTTGAGAAAAGACGCGCTCATCTCTGTCTCCGGCATTTTCGCCCCGGTCAGGCATAGAGTGACTGTGCCCAGCATGAGAAAGCCCATCACCATAGCCCCGGACAGTGCCACGGATGCCCAACGACCCCAGGTATATTTCCGTATGCCAATTCGGCTCACAATGCTGTTGGCATACTCCGATTTGCAGTCCATGCAGAAAGCTGTCCCATAGGGAAGCACCGCGAAAATCACCGCGAAGGGAGTAAAGTCACTGATACCCATTGCCATGGAAAAAAGCTCCAAGGGGGAAGCATATTCCCAAAAGTTTCGGTTCAGCAGCACCGGATAGGTAAATAAAATCAGTCCGCCAAAGAGGGCCGCGTAAAACTGCCATCCGCTCACGATTCTTTTTAAGTCTGCTTTTATAATCATACGGTTCACACCCTTATTTTGCTCAGCCGCCGCAGATAGCCCCTGTATCCGCGTAAAACTGGACAACTCCATCAAAAGCATCATCTAGTGTATAGTAAAAGGTCCAGGCCGGACGGAAGGTATAGAGGCCCGGGTTATTCTCACCGTCATATTCACCGTAATATTCCAACTGAATACGATACACATCCCAGGTGTTATTTTCATCGATCAGACCAGAAGCCTTCTGTTCCAACACAGACAGGGCATCCTCCAGACGCATTACGCTGCTGTTTTCTCCCTCCCGAATCTGATCGAAGAGGGAAATTCCGCCGAAATAACTGATCCCTGATTCCTCAGAAACCAAATCCAGCTGGAAGCTAATTGGGGTTCCTTGATACATCGGCTGCAAAACAACGTTGTAGCCGCTGCCGTACCGCATTTTCCGGACATCGGAAGGGAATAAATCAAAATCCGTGTATGCCTTCATAGTCAGGATCGCCTGATCCACCGACTCCTGCTGGGTGAAGGATCCTGTATAGGCCCCCGTTTCATCCGTGGATAGCTTGTACTGAGAAGAATTGTCGCTGATTTTGCCGTTTGTCTCCATATACAAATCTTCAAAATACATTGTTCCGTTTCCTTCGATGTATATGTAGCCTAGGATATTGGAGGACTTATCTTTCGCACACCACCCTTTGTGCGTAACCATAACCGGGTCGTCTTCGCTGCGAGCGTATTCATATTCATCTTTCTCCAGCACAGCGTCCGGAAAACGGGAGAGAAACAGATCCTGCAGCAGTTCTTCAAAATGCCGCTCGGAAACACGGGCGGTGATAACAGGCAGCTGCCGGGCCTCCGTCGCGGAGGAACACTTGGCATTGATGGAAAGCCTCAACGCCGGGTATTCCTTAATCACCTGTGTGTAAGCACTGTCCCCGTTGGGGTCAGCCTGTGAAAAGGTCTGTTCCCCAGGTGCTGTCGTAGCCTCTTGAACCCTCGTAGGAGTCGATTGGGAAGGCTCTGTTTGGATATCCTCCCTTGACTGTCGGTTTATTATTCCTGTTGCAAAGGCTGCGACCAGGAGGATAGACAGTAATAAACATACCCATTTTTTCATATTGATCACCTCTCATTGCACAATATGCGCGGGGCAGACAGGACACTGTTGCCCTGTCTGTCCAGTGCGCACATTCTCTCGATAGAGCATTCGTATACCCGCCAGTGTTGACAGGAGCAATTCAATGCCATACGCATAGATTGGTGCCTTTGCGGCATCTACCACATTGTTACGTACCATCTGTGCAGTTAATTTTTGCGACATTTCTTTTACCATGTCTCAGATATCCTTCCTTTTTCTGTCTCCAATCTACTAAAAATGTGAATTTTTTTCAAGATGTCTGGCATGAACAGCACTTTAGGCGGCACAAACAGCAATTGGCCGCCTTGAATTTGTACTTCAATTCTGATAAAATGAATTGAAATACATTTCAAGGCGGTCTTTTTTATGGATTCACTGCGAATTGGGATTTGCGACGATGAGGCGGAAGATTTGTCGCAGGTCATGGAAATGGTTTCCCGTTATGATGAAAGCAAGCAGCTGCATATTGCTTCCTTCCTCCATGCCAGTGATTTATTACTGGCGTTCAAACAAAGTCCTTTTGACATTGTAATTCTGGATATTGAGATGGAACCGCCTACCGGCTTTGATATAGCAAAGGTCCTCGTTTCACTGGAATCCCCGCCTGTAGTCATTTTCGCCACCAAAAGTAATGCTTACGCGTTAAAAGGCTATGGGGTTGCGATTCGTTATCTGCAAAAACCAATTTGCCAGCCAGAGTTCTTTGAAGCCATGGACGCGGCTATCGCCGATGCGACTGCGCATCGGCTTACCTTCCAACTTGACTCGATGCTTATATCTGTCCATTTACGCGATGTCCAATACATTGAAGCATTCGGTCACTACACTGTCATACATACGTCGCAGGATCAATATCGTTTCCGAAGCACTCTAAAAGATATATCATCCCGACTGCCGAAAGGGTATTTTGCGTCTCCCCATAAGAGCTATATTGTGAATTTGGAGCATATTCGCTCTGCCTCCACAAGCGAGGTCACACTGGATTGCGGCGTTGTAATTCCTATTGGCCGCAAACGGACACAAGAATTTAACAATGCGTTGTATCGCTTTTTGGGGAGGTAAATATGTACATTGTTTCAGAGATAATAGCAGTTATTGCCGAAATTGCCCTTGTTCACCTTTACATGAAAGATTCTTTTCCCACAAAAGGCCATCCCTGGTGGATATATGGGGTGTTTTATACAATTTTCGGTGGCATTTTGGTGTACCTATCTTTTTTGCCTAACGCCTCATTTATCAGATTGCTCTTCTGCATTCTCTTTTTCTTTTTGATCCCTAAATTCCTTTTCGTAGCGTCTTTTTCGCAAGCACTTTTTGCAAGCGCAAGTTTTTGCGGCATTTATGTCTTGAATGAATTGCTGAGCATTGGATTGTTTTCGTTGTTTCATGTAAATATTCAAGCCATCATGTCCTATGGAAGCGCACGGGCAATATCCATTATTGTCTCACATACCCTTCTGTGGCTTTGTGTCCTAATCGTCCTTGCAATTACCAAGCAAAAACGCACTGCCGTCACAGCCCCCTTTTTGCTGACATTGGCCCCAGGCTATATCGCCGGCATCCTATTGGGTGTAGCGTTCTGTAGGCAAATTCTTTCTGGTGACAACCGGATGACCGTTCCTGTCCTTGTGTCCGCAATGGGCCTGCTGTACATGAATATACTGATTGTTTTATATGCCGAGCAGGCAAAGGGAGCCTCTGATCAGCGACTGAAAGCAGAGCTTGCAGAACACCACTACGCCATGCAGGAGCAATACTATGACCAGCTTCGCACTGAACAGGAAGAAACCAGGGCAATGTTTCACGATATCAACAAATCCCTCCAAGCTATGCGTGCCCTGGCCTCTGAGGCAAATTCTGAGGGGGCTAATTCCTTGCTTTCCGAAACGCAAAAGATATTTGAAGATTTGGGGACAGTTGTGGATGTTGGGAATAATGTCGTAAGCATTATTCTAAACGAATACCGCCAGTTGGCTGATGATGCCGGGATTACATTTGATTATGATGTCAGTATCCCACATACATTGAGCATAACAGCCGTTGATCTGTATGTTCTGCTGGGAAATACCCTCGATAACGCAATAGAGGCCTGCGAATCTCTGCCAGAGGAGCAGCGTTATATTCACTTACAGTTTCGGACCTTTCATGAGATTCTCTTTCTCCAAATCAAGAACCCTTATTCAAAAGACTATCCGCTGCGCATTCGATGTAAAAATCATGGATATGGCCTTCAAAATGTTCGTAAATGCGTTAAGAAGCACAATGGCCATATTTCCGCTGAGCAAGAAAATGGGGTGTTTACCTTGTCGTTGAGACTGGCTGACTGCGTACCTGCTACAACGAATATGCGCACATTAAGCCAGTGAACTATGGCTAGACCGCTCACTTTTGCAGCAATAGCACCAATCGGGATGACTACGAAATTCCTGATTGGTGCTTTTCGTTGCCAAAAATGCAATGTTAGGATTACCTATATGGAGGGCAAAAGATATGATAGCAAGCACAGCAAGTGAGTACCCACTTGCGAAATTTGTTATTGGGCAAATCCCAAACCCTTGAACGAAAACGGAGACGGTAGATGGCAGTCAGAAAACGAAATATTCAAATCAAATTTTACGTCACGGAGGAGGAAAAACAGCTCATTGACAAAAAACTGACCCAGCTCCCGGTCAAGCGGATAGGGGCGTACCTTCGGAAGATGGCAATCGACGGGTATATTATCAACTTAGACACTGCGGATATCAAAGCCTTTACCGGGGAACTGGCCGCCATTGGGCGCAATATCAATCAGATTGCCAGGCGAGTGAACGCCGGGGATTCTCCGTATCAGGCAGATATCCAGGAAATCCGGGAGAGGCTAGATGAAATATGGCAGTTACAAAGACGCATCCTATCAAGTCTACCCTAAAGGCCGCCATCGATTATATCTGCAACCCGGCCAAGACGGACGGTAGTCTATTGGTTTCTGCCTACGGCTGCTCCGCCGAAACTGCCGACATCGAATTTGCCTGGACCAGGCGGCACGCCATTGACAAAGGCGAGAATCTGGGCCGTCACCTGATCCAGGCTTTCGCGCCCGGAGAAGTAACGCCGGAGGAGGCCCATCAAATCGGGTTGGAGCTGGCGAAGGAGATTCTGGGTGGGAAATACGAATTCGTCCTGACCACCCACATTGACCGTGGGCACATCCATAATCATGTGATTTGGAATGCCGTCAGCTTTGCGGATCACAAGCACTACCATTCCAACAAGCGCAGCTACTATGAGATTCGCCGCACCTCTGACCGGCTCTGCAAGGAGCATGGCCTGTCCGTCATCGTTCCCGGACAGAAAAAGGGCAAGAGCTACGTTGAGCATCAGGCCATACGGAATGGCACCAGCTATAAAGCAAAGCTGAAAGTCACCATTGACCGGCTGCTTCCCGCCTGTGCAGACCTGGAAGATCTCCTCCGTAGATTGCAGGAGGAAGGGTACGAAATCCGGCGTGGGCAGTACATTTCCTGTCGGGCCTCCAATCAGGAACGGTTTACCCGGCTGAAAACTCTGGGCGTTGATTACACAGAAGCAGCTCTCGCTGCCAGAATTGCGGGCCGCCCCCGTCCATCGAAGCAGCCCAGGGTGCAGGATGGGTGCATTCAGCGAATCGCTGTCGTCCAGGGCAATCAAAGTTCTGGGCTGCAACACTGGGCAAAGCTCCAAAAGCTGAAAGAGGGTGCCAAAACCCTAAACTATCTGGCAGAGCATGGCTTTGACAGCTATGAGGCGCTGGATGGTCGGCTTGCGGAGCTGAACGCTGCCGTAGATGATTCGATCGCCTCTATCAAGACCGTGGAGGGCAGAATTGCGGAGCTGAATCTGATTGCCAAATATGCCGCTACTTATCGGAAGTGCCGCCCGGTCTATAACCGCTACCGGAAATCGGAGGATAAGGAAAAGTTCCTTCGTGGGCACGAAAGTGAGATCATCCTTTTTGAGGCTGCCACCCGTGAGCTGAGACGGCTAGGGGCGGTCCCGCTGCCCGCCGCTGAAAAGCTGGAAGAGGAGCTATCGGAGCTGACTGTACGGAAGGGTACTTTGTACGCGCAGTACACCGCTGCCAAGCGGCAGGCGAAAGAGTACGATACCATCAAACGAAATCTGGACACTCTGCTCCCACCGGAGCAGAGCATTACACAAGAGCTAGAATAAAAAAGGAGAATGCAATATGAACGAAAAGCCCGTTATCATCGTCACCGGGAAAGTGCCCGATATGCAGAGCTGGTATGAGGAAAAATGCAAACGTGCTTTAGGGGAACTGGCTCACCTGTCCGATACCCTCCACCGTCCGGGTGATACCCCAAACCGTGGTTGGGCGACCAAAGAGGAGGAAATCAAAACGCACCTGTTCAACGCCGTGCGCCTGGTGTTGATCCTGGCGAATGTGTCCTGCGGCCAGCGGAAAAGCGTAGGCAGCGAGGATGTGGGGTGCATCGTGGATGAAGGATTCGCCGGGTACGAAAAGGTCTGGGAAAAGTTTGCGGAATAGGCATCGTTCGCAGATTATTAGCGCCTCCTAAATCCGCAACTGTTATAATGGATTCCGGGAGGCGATATACCGTGACGAGAAAAGAAGTTCTCTATCTGTTTTTCAGAAAGAGCGTAATACCCGTAGTTAGTGTGGCCCTGTTGGTGTGCATTTTCAAATCCGCCTGTATGAAGGACGGAGCGGTTGACTATCTGTGGCTCTGGATACTCTGCGGGCTGCCCTTTGGTCTCCATCGGATGTGGCTTTGGATTGTACCGGGCAACGGTTCCATGGGTGGAGGGGTTGCCTTATTCGCGCTGAACTTCATTATTGGCGGTGCCATCGGTGGGTTCGTCTTGGCCTGGCGGTTGATTGTTGCAATCTGGTATGTACCCCTGACCGTATACCGACTGATTGCAGGATAGTTTCCGCATCATGGAAATGTGCCGATGGAAAGGGATTTACTGACTTGTGGAAATGGCTGATGTTTCCCACAACTTTCAATACCCTTCACTACGAATCTACGTTTCCTTTCGTTTTACTGTGTCCGAAACAACCACAAAGAAACCAGGGGCATACGGCAATATTCTCGTTGATTTTTCCAATTTTTATGGTAGACTATACGTACCGAGTGCTAATATTTCGTAGTTATAGCTTTTGATAAATAAGCACTCAATGACTGTTATACCATAAATAGGAGTCGGCATCTATGATACTTCCAGATAATAAGATTAAAGAATGGATTTCTGAGGGCAAGTTACTTATTAATGAAGATGGAAGCACAATATTCTCGCCAATAGTACAAAATATTTCTTATGATTTATCGACCCGAAAGTTCTATTCAAAAGAACAAGATAGCGAAGGAACAGATGGTTTTAAACTTCGACCACTAGATTCTGTATTTGTTGCATCTACAGAGCACATAAACCTTCCGAGTGATGTCGCCGCCGAAGTTAAACTTAAGTATAGTTTAATGACAGATGGATTAATGTTGGATGCCCCATTCTACCAACCTGGACATCATGGCTCAAATGTTTTTTTCCGACTGACTAACATATCAAATAAAGATATACAACTGTCAAACGACAGGAAATATGCTTATATGGTGTTCCATCAAGTTTCAGCAAATGTTGATACCCCGTACAATGGCGAGTTTTGTAACTCTCAAAAAAGCATAAATGAAATCCGCGAGCATTCGTATAGAGGCGTATATCCATATATTATGAATAATATCAATAGCACACGCACGAAAATGAATAATGCTGAAAAAACGATTTATGGAAATGTCCTCGTCATTATTACAGTTTTTATTACGCTGTTTTCGATTCTTTCATCCTTTTTTAATGCTACACGAGGCAATTTTATTGAACAATGTTCTACCACATTTTTAATTCTAGGCAGCATTTTTGCATTAATAGGTGCAGTGTGTGTTGCGATTGACAATGATAAATCTTTCATATCAAAGATTATAGCATTGTGGGTAGTAGCTTTAATCTTCTTCATACTTTCATTTACTCCTTGGATAACAGGTATCAAAATGAATACAACAAATCAAGCCACAAGTTCTTCTCAAGGCCAAGATTTATATGAATCGCCTCCTATTACAACTGAAAGGAAAAATGTAGGGTGAGTATTATGCGGGTATATATTGCATCCAAGTATTATGAATATGACATAAATCGTGAGATTTTTGACAAGCTAACACAAAATGGAATTTCTGCGTTTTTGCCTGAAACTATAAACAAGTTTGAAACATCGATTGACGCTGCAACAGAGATTCGGGATATCTGCATAAATGAGATAAAGCAATCTACAGTCTTACTTGCGGTAGATTCGAAAGAAGCATTTGGCTCTGATGTTGGTTGGGAAATTGGTTACGCATATGCTCTCAAAGCAGAGTGCAACCATCAAATTGAGATTGTCAATTTGCGACTGAGTGAAAAATTGTCACGCATTAGAGCAATGAATGATCCTTGTTTTGACCATTCATTTTTTTCAACTGATGATATGATTAGATATTTAGTAAAAGGACAGACTGTGGAAAAAGCACAAAATTCTCTCTAATTTGTAGATAATCAAGTCATTTTTATTGCATTTCTACTGTTGTATTGGGGAATTAATATGGTGAAATCTGCACTGCTGAAGGCGTACAAATTAAATTTAAAGGAAAGCAAACGATATGAAAAAAGAGTTTCTTGCAACCAGCGCTAAGTTTGTTTATTCAAGAAACGAATTAGGCTATCAAGAAGTACTGGATGATTTTGAGAACGCTTCCCAGATTACTATTGTCACATATAATATATCTGAAAAGGAACACGTTTTAATTTCTGCGCTTAGAAAAGCAGGAGCTTCATGTATCATAAATTTAATAACGAATATTCCGAGCAGGTGGGAGGTGTATTATGGGGATACTTTCCGAAATAAAGCGAAACAGAAGATCAACTTATACCTATCAAAGCTAAGTCCCGATAGTTTTGGCATAAACTCAAAGGTGTTTTTCGATTTTTCAAACCATGGAAAGATTATAATGACGAATCGAATTGTTTATGTCGGCTCAGCAAACTATTCCGAAGAAAGCTCCAGCAACACCGAGTTTGGATTTATATCAAGAGATGAAGGGCTCATTGCATATATTACTTCCGTGGTTTTATCCGATCTCCAAACCATGGCAATCCCGTATTATGAATATGATTATACAGCACTTTTGCTTGAAGCAAATGTAGTGCTTTCGGCAATCTATAATATCAAAAACGAATTATACGAAGAGGTCTATAAATTACACGATGATGTGGATGGAAAATGGTATTACTATGTTGAATGCGAGGCCTCATTAGAAAAAGGCACCTTGGATAAAGCAGTGCAAATTATAGATGAAGCATGTAAAGTCGCAAGTGATATTTACGACGCGATTGATACTATTACGGGCAGTGATGAACGAACAACAGCAAAAATTAATGGCATATATGAAAATTTATTGATTCTATCCTCAAAAATCAAGGAAATTCGAGGATTTGATACACTAATCGAATTGTCTGAGTTTGATTCGGAAAAGTATATCAATCAGCAGTTGCAAAATGAATATGCAATGGAAGCATACGAAGATAATTTGGAGAATTGCATTGAACATGCGATGAATGACACAGCAAATATTATTCTGGATTTGACACAAGGAGCAAGAGAGGATATAGATGAGTTGCTTAGATATTTACAGAAATTTTGCGAAGTTTACTCCACCATAATTGAAAATTTACGAGTAAAAGAAATCAAGAAGGTTAACCCCAAAATTGATAATACATAAGCTACGACATATAGAAGAATTATTTCTATTCAAACAAACGTGGGCGTACAGCCAATCGGACAAACCGAAAGGCTGTACGCCCATTTTGTATGCGTGACAGAGAGTGTGCAAAATCGTGTCTTTCCCTCCGTGTGCCAGTAAGTAGACCAACACATGAGAAATCATAAAGGCCCTCATGGAAAATACGGATACAGAGGATTATCCAACTGTTTTCCCACCTATATCCATACGGGTTTTGGCCCGCCTGGAACTGTAACGCGGGCAGGACAGTTGTTTCACCCGGAAGCTCTGTTTACAGCCATATGCGCAGCGTTGACAAAGTGGATGATACTGCCGC
>ERZ773225.2859-NODE-2859-length-16510-cov-3.633911_pt1 | contig 16510 bp, 10 predicted proteins | sample MGYA00580993_ERZ773225 | MGnify/ENA primary metagenome ERZ773225 (study PRJEB29015, sample SAMEA2737748) | human gut metagenome | biome: human gut; feature: human-associated habitat; material: faeces | place: China | collected 2012 ... | reverse complement strand
GCGCATCCGACATTTTACGGCGTATGTTGAAATTTTCCGCCGCATCACAGCCTGCTGCTCCGGTGACGAAAGAGGTTCGCGTTGCGTCACCTGCTATCGTCGAAGCGAAGCCGGTCAAAACGATTAAAGACAAGGTTCGCGCAATGCGTGAACTTCTGCTTTCGGATGAATACGCAGAGCAAAAGCGAGCGGTCAATCGCTTTATGCTGCTGTTGTCTACACTATATTCTCTTGACGCCCAGGCGTTTGCCGAAGCAACGGAATCGTTGCACGGTCGTACACGCGTTTACTTTGCGGCAGATGAACAAACGCTGCTGAAAAATGGTAATCAGACCAAGCCGAAACATGTGCCAGGCACGCCGTATTGGGTGATCACCAACACCAACACCGGCCGTAAATGCAGCATGATCGAACACATCATGCAGTCGATGCAATTCCCGGCGGAATTGATTGAGAAGGTTTGCGGAACTATCTAAAACGTTGCAGACAAAGGACAAAGCAATGGCAATCCACAATCTTGCAGGCCAACCTGCACAACAGAGTGATTTGATTAACGTCGCCCAACTGACGGCGCAATATTATGTACTGAAACCAGAAGCAGGGAATGCGGAGCACGCGGTGAAATTCGGTACTTCCGGTCACCGTGGCAGTGCAGCGCGCCACAGCTTTAACGAGCCGCACATTCTGGCGATCGCTCAGGCAATTGCTGAAGAACGTGCGAAAAACGGCATCACTGGCCCTTGCTATGTGGGTAAAGATACTCACGCCCTGTCCGAACCTGCATTCATTTCCGTTCTGGAAGTGCTGGCAGCGAACGGCGTTGATGTCATTGTGCAGGAAAACAATGGCTTCACCCCGACGCCTGCCGTTTCCAATGCCATCCTGGTTCACAATAAAAAAGGTGGCCCGCTGGCAGACGGTATCGTGATTACACCGTCCCATAACCCGCCGGAAGATGGTGGAATCAAATACAATCCGCCAAATGGTGGCCCGGCTGATACCAACGTCACTAAAGTGGTGGAAGACAGGGCCAACGCACTGCTGGCCGATGGCCTGAAAGGCGTGAAGCGTATCTCCCTCGACGAAGCGATGGCATCCGGTCATGTGAAAGAGCAGGATCTGGTGCAGCCGTTCGTGGAAGGTCTGGCCGATATCGTTGATATGGCCGCGATTCAGAAAGCGGGCCTGACGCTGGGCGTTGATCCGCTGGGCGGTTCCGGTATCGAATACTGGAAGCGTATTGGCGAGTATTACAACCTCAACCTGACTATCGTTAACGATCAGGTCGATCAAACCTTCCGCTTTATGCACCTTGATAAAGACGGCGCGATCCGTATGGACTGCTCCTCCGAGTGTGCGATGGCGGGCCTGCTGGCACTGCGTGATAAGTTCGATCTGGCGTTTGCTAACGACCCGGATTATGACCGTCACGGTATCGTCACTCCGGCAGGTTTGATGAATCCGAACCACTACCTGGCGGTGGCAATCAATTACCTGTTCCAGCATCGTCCGCAGTGGGGCAAAGATGTTGCCGTCGGTAAAACGCTGGTTTCATCTGCGATGATCGACCGTGTGGTCAACGACTTGGGCCGTAAACTGGTAGAAGTCCCGGTAGGTTTCAAATGGTTTGTCGATGGTCTGTTCGACGGCAGCTTCGGCTTTGGCGGCGAAGAGAGTGCAGGGGCTTCCTTCCTGCGTTTCGACGGCACGCCGTGGTCCACCGACAAAGACGGCATCATCATGTGTCTGCTGGCGGCGGAAATCACCGCTGTCACCGGTAAGAACCCGCAGGAACACTACAACGAACTGGCAAAACGCTTTGGTGCGCCGAGCTACAACCGTTTGCAGGCAGCTGCGACTTCCGCACAAAAAGCGGCGCTGTCTAAGCTGTCTCCGGAAATGGTGAGCGCCAGCACCCTGGCAGGTGACCCGATCACCGCGCGCCTGACTGCTGCTCCGGGCAACGGTGCTTCTATTGGCGGTCTGAAAGTGATGACTGACAACGGCTGGTTCGCCGCGCGTCCGTCAGGCACGGAAGACGCATATAAGATCTACTGCGAAAGCTTCCTCGGTGAAGAACATCGCAAGCAGATTGAGAAAGAAGCGGTTGAGATTGTTAGCGAAGTTCTGAAAAACGCGTAAACACATTTAATAAAAAAAGGGCGGTCGCAAGATCGCCCTTTTTTACGTATGACAAACACAGAATTGCCTGATGCGCTACGCTTATCAGGCCTACGAGGATGGTGCAATATATTGAATTTAAGCGATTTTGTAGGCCGGATAAGGCGTTCACGCCGCATCCGGCAAAAACAACGAACACTTTGTCAACAAACTGAGTAGCTCAAGGAAATCCCAATGAAGACCAACAGGAGTCTGGTCGTCATAGTGTCACTAATTACCGCCACATTACTGCTGACTGCATGCGCCCAACCTGAACAATCATCATTAGCTGGCGACTGGTTACTGACCCCTAAAGATAAAACCAGAGGATTAACGGGTAGCATTGCGGTAAATATTGCACCTTTCCGGTGTAAGACAAATTGCCGTGGTGATAACTTACCTGATAATACCCGCCGCTGGCAGTTGTCAGGCGGGAACGAAAAAGAACTTACTTATCTTCATAATATGTCAGCACAAGAAAAGGTCGGTTTAAATCCCGGTTGGCAATGCTACACCTTATTTTTTATGCGGGTTTGCCAGGGCAAGCCCGGCACTCGACCGATAGTCAATGAGGATTATGTCAGCGAAAGCGGATTTTTTGGCTCGATGATGCATGTCGGGATTATTGAGTTACGACGCTGCCAGTCAGAAAATTGCCAGCAAGAATTGAAAGCGATAAATACACATTAAAATAGTGAGTCCGGGAATGAAACCCGGACCTGAACATGTCTTATTGCGTGAATGTTTCTTTCATTTGATACTGCATTTCCCAGAGTTCAGTAAGCGAAATAACTTTTCTTGTTCTTGCTTCTTCACTTTGTACCCATAAGAAAGGGTAGAACGTGAAGGCTTCCGTTGCCGATAATTTTATTACGTCTTCTCGCCATTGCTGCCATCGTACATTTTCATAGAAGGTATCTAAATCACCGGATAATGCCCACTGAAGAAACTCAGAATATCCAACTTCCAGACTTTCCCAATTCAGCGTATCTGGCGCAAAATAATAAACGCAGCCAGTATCTTCCCCAAGATCGCCACCATTAAGAGCAAAAATTCCCCCTGCGACATCGTCAGCGATGGGTAAAGCCCGCACGCCTGCGAATTCAGGGCGTTGTGTCCAACTTACTGGATCTCGTGGCAACCGGGGGTGACCAGATCCTGCTATGCGTAACCAACCATTATCAATCAGCAGACCTCCGGAGCCATAGACAAGCGCACCCATCGGTGATTTTGTTGTCACCTGTAATTGATAAAGTGCGGTTTCGGCTAAATCTTTATTAACCGGTAAGAGTTCGGTATGGTTTGTGGCGTCTTTTAACCAGTTCTGGATTATTGGCCAGGCTGAATCTTCAGTATTTACTAACTGATTCATTTCACGCATCGCTACTTGCTCCTTGTGTGCTACGGTGTCATTTATGATGAGGAATTGTATGGAACATTTTTTAAATATTAAGTTCCTTATATTTGAATAAAAAATGACTTTATCCATACATTGCCACTTTTTTCAAAGCATAAACCGATACCCAATACCGGTTTCAGTAATAAAATGGCGAGGCCGGGCCGGATCCTGTTCCAGTTTTTGTCGCAGATGCCCCATATAATTACGCAAATAGTTGCTGTGTTCGATCGCGTTTAGACCCTACATCTGCCGGATGCGGCATAAATAACGAACTATTTGCCAACAAACAGAAAGGGCGATCATTCAATCGCCCTTTTTTACTTTGTTTTATTAACCGTGTTTATTTTTCAGTTCAAAGCGTGGTGATACCAGACCATACAGTGTCCAACCAAGGAAGGTCACGATGGAACCGTACAGCATGGCTTCTTCCCCGGATGAGTACAGCGTATAAAAGCTATACATCGCGCCAACAAAAGCAACAAAGTTTGCAACTTTCGCTTTTGAGGGGGGCACATTAGCGACCTTCTGAATAATGACTAATGCCGCCATTGACAGAATATACGGAATGATATTGGTCACCACGGCCAGGTTAACCAGCACGTTGAACTGACTGTTTAGCGACGGGCTAATGGTCATCAGTGCCAATCCACTCTGAATAATCACAATGGTCAACATTCCCTGCACCGGTGCATCCACTTTGGTTACACGGGAGAAAATTTTAGGGAAGTAGCCTTCATCAGATGAAGATTTAAACACCTGGGCAATGGTGAACTGCCAGCCAAGTAGCGAACCGCAGCAGGACATCACCATCAGCGCCATAATGACTTTACCCACTTCCGGCGTGAACATCTGCGCGAAGGCCAGACCAAATGGTGCCGTTGAATTTGCCAGCTCCATATTTGGCACAATCCCGGCAATCACGTTGGTGGAGACGATATAAATCACCGCCGCACCTAACGTACCGCCGAGTACCGCGATTGGCACATTACGTTCCGGGTTTTCCACTACATCAGTATTCGCACACGCAGACTCCAGACCAAGAAAAGCCCACAGCGTCATAGCGATGGAAGAACCTACCGCACTGAAGAACGGTGCATGATGCGGATTCCAGGAATCAACGTACAGCGTCGGGCTAAACCAGAACCAGCCAATAATGCACAGACCGACGACCGGAATAATGACCCCCCACACGGTAATGCTACTGATTTGCCCGGTAATGCGCGCACCACCAAAGTTAGCCACGGTACAAATCCACAGCACCCCGATGGTCGCAAGACCAATCTGCACTGGCGACAAACTCGCGCCGAGCAGTTCGGTGCCGTAACCAACCGCCGAAATAGCAATCGCGACGTTAGCAATCAGCAGTGAGACGCCGTAGGTATAGTTCGCCATAAAGTTACCGGATTTACCGAAAGCATACTCGGCATAACCGCCCATACCGCCTGATTTACGGCTGAACATACCGCATTTTGCGAATGCCCATGCCAGTGCCATTGAGCCTACGGCTGTCACCAGCCAGGAGATAATTGAGATTGTCCCGACTTCGGCAAGCTTTGTCGGCAGCATGATGATACCGGAGCCCATCATGTTGACCATCGTCAGTATGGTTAACTGAACGACGCCCATTTTGTTCGATTTAGCCTGACTCATAATTTTTCCCCTTTCAACAGGGTGCTTTGCGCATCACGAGGCTTGATGACATAGCACCAAACTTGCTTACGACCATCATGTTCTTCGATATAGACACCCTGCAGCTCCGGTGCAAAACCTGGCAGCAGGTTGATCCCTTCTTCCAGAGCGCTGAAGTAACGCAGAACAGCACCACCCCAGATTTCACCCGGAACAACACACAGCACACCCGGAGGATAAGGAAGCGCACCTTCGGCAGCGATACGGCCTTCTGCATCCGGCAGACGAACCAGTTCCACTTCACCGCGTAAATAGGCGTAGTTGGCTTCTTGCGGATTCATGCTGACGCGTGGGAAGTGCTCCTTACGGAACATCTCTTTTTGCAGTTGTTTCACGTTGTGGCGGGCATACAAATCATGCATTTCCTGACACAACTGACGCAGGGTATAACCGGCGTAGCGCTCTTCATGCTGTTTGTAGATGGAAGGTAGCACTTCTGCTAATGGCGCGTCGGACTCAAGCAGTTTTTCGAAGCGTACCAGCAGGGCAACAAGTTGCTGAAGTTTGGCCATATCTTCTGCCGGAGTCAGCAGGAAGAGGATGGAGTTAAGATCGCATTTTTCCGGCACTACGCCATTTTCGCGCAGGAAGTTAGCAAGAATCGTCGCGGGTACACCGAACGCTTCATATTCGCCGTTACGTGCATCAATACCTGGGGTTGTCAGCAACAGTTTGCATGGATCGACAAAGTATTGATTCTCTGCATAGCCTTCAAAAGAATGCCAGTGTTCCCCTGGTACAAACTGGAAGAAGCGCAGATCAACCGCAATTTGCGCTGTTTCATACGACTGCCAGGGTTTACCATCCACCAGTTCAGGTACGAACGGACGAATATGCTGACAGTTATCGAGGATCAGTTTGCGGGCATTAATGCCATTTACCACACAATCCATCCACATATTACGACCGCTGACACCTTCATGCATTTTGGCGTTGATATCCAGTGCGGCAAACAGCGGATAGAACGGGCTGGTGGAGGCGTGCATCATAAAGGCGTTGTTCATGCGTTTGTGCGGTACATAACGCTGTTGCCCTTTGATGTGGCTGTCTTTTTTATGAATTTGTGAAGTCTGAGAAAAACCAGCCTGTTGTTTATGCACAGATTGCGTAACCAGAATACCCGGATCGTTCTCATTAAGATCCAGCAACAGCGGCGAACAGTCCGCCATCATCGGAATAAACTGTTCATAGCCGACCCATGCTGAGTCAAACAGGATGTAGTCACACAGATGACCAATTTTATCCACCACTTGGCGGGCGTTATAAATCGTACCGTCGTAGGTGCCTAACTGAATCACAGCGAGGCGGAAAGGACGAGCCTCTTTTGCCCGCTGCGGTGCGACTTCCGCGATCAGCTCACGCAGGTAACTTTCTTCAAAACAGTGCGCATCAATGCCACCGATAAAGCCATACGGGTTACGTGCCGTTTCCAGATAAACCGGTGTTGCACCAGCCTGTAGCAACGCTCCGTGGTGGTTAGATTTGTGGTTATTGCGATCAAACAGCACCAGATCACCCGGTGTTAGCAGGGCGTTTAAAACCACTTTGTTAGAAGATGAAGTGCCATTTAAAACGAAGTAGGTTTTATCGGCATTAAACACTTTTGCCGCATGTTGCTGTGCAATGCATGGCGCGCCTTCGTGAATCAGCAGATCGCCCATCGCTACGTCGGCGTTGCACAAGTCGGCACGGAACAGCGCCTCACCAAAGTATTCCACAAACTGATTCCCCGCCGGATGGCGACGGAAAAATTCGCCGCCCTGATGACCAGGGCAATCAAACGCGCTGTTACCTTGATTGACATAATCGACCAGTGCGCGGAAGAAAGGTGGGCGCAGTTGAGTTTCATAATGGCTGGCAGCGGTTTCTAACTGGCGACCATAAAATTCTCGTCGCGATTCGCAATTCTCAAAGACACCCGAAATACGGGGCAAATACTCTGCGGGTACACGTTCTTGATTTTCAGTAGCAATAAATACCGGGATGCCATAACCCGTGGCATCGATTTCATCGAGTTTTCCGCATGTAACATCGTTGAGCGATAAAACTATTGCCGCCACATCGATATTACGACTTTCATTAATGTAGATACATTCTCGCTGCGTGGTAAAACAGTCCGGGCAAGAATCACTAACCGCAATTTTTAATTTTGACATTTTTCATCTCTTTATTTTAGGTAATAGCAGGTCCTCAATTTCTCGAATGAGAAATCGATCGTGCCGGAAAAAAGCAAAGTTACCCCGCTGATAAATAAATCAGGTAGATTGCTTTTTTCAGAATGCAGAAACCCTTACCAGTCAGGTGGCTGATAATACAAGGGTTAACAGAGAATGAGCACTGCGGAATACAGGCATATGCCTGTAATACAGAGAGTCAGGAAGACCTGTACGCTGAAGTGCCCTTAGTCGGTAGACTAACGGGCATTGAAGAAGTGAAAGTCGAAGCTATTGCGATGAGCAAACTTCATAATATGAGTTGTCCGCCTTATATGGGGCATAGTGCGGCTGTTATTTTCCATTTAATTTACCTTTCCTGATGTGAATGAAGGTGAAGATATTCTATCCAGGAAATACGGTTGAACTGTGAAGGTGATCAATAAAAAATGATCAATCTTAATTTATTTAATGATGAGCTTTTTACTCAGTAATATAAAATATTGAATTGTTATTTTTGTGTGTTGTTTAAGATAAAAAGCCGTATTTATTATTACGGCTTTAATTAATAAAAGGCAGGCTGTATTAAAATTAATATTCAAAGCATAAACCGATAGCCAATACCGGTTTCAGTAATGAAATGGCGTGGGCGGGCGGGATCCTGTTCCAGTTTTTGTCGCAGATGTCCCATATAAATACGCAAATAGTGACTGTGTTCGACCGCGTTTGGCCCCCACACCTGGTTAAGGAGCTGGCGCTGGGTGAGTACTTTTCCGGCATTGTTGAGCAGCACCGCCAGCAGGCGGAACTCAATTGGTGTGAGATGCACCTCTTCCTCACCCCGGTGAATCACGCGGGCGGCTAAATCGACGGTAACATCGGAAAATTTTACCAGCGGATCGGGCGCGGTGGTGGCAGAGTGGCGGCGTAATGCGACGCGCAGACGGGCCTGCAATTCGCCAATGCCAAACGGCTTACTCAGATAATCATCCGCTCCGGCATCCAGCGCGGCGATTTTGTCGCTCTCTTCGCTGCGTGCGGAAAGCACAATCACCGGCACCGCGCTCCACTGGCGCAGGTCGCGGATAAACTCAATCCCATCACCATCGGGCAGGCCGAGATCGAGAATAATCAAATCTGGCTTACGGGTTGCCGCTTCCAGCAAGCCGCGTTGCAGCGTTTCGGCCTCAAAGACGCGCATCCCGTCGCCCTCCAGCGCCGTGCGCAGAAAGCGACGAATAGCCTGTTCATCTTCAACAATCAGAACGTTTGTCACATATCCTCATGAAATTCTTCAAGTTCAGGGGCAGTTTGCTGGGGAAGTGTAACACGAAAACAGGCACCACCTTCCGGTCGGTTGAACGCGGTAATAGTGCCCCCGTGTACATCCACTATCGCCCGACAAATTGCCAGTCCAAGCCCTACCCCCGGTACTGCCGACTCTTTATTCCCGCGAGCAAACTTATCAAATATCGTCTGCTCCTGGCCTGGCGGAAGACCGGGGCCGTTATCCCAGACATCCAGTTGTAGATTTTCGCCCTCAACGTGGGCATCGATACCAATTTCGGCCTGCGCACCCGCATATTTCACCGCGTTCTCCAGCAGATTAATCAGCACCCGTTCAAAGAGTGGCCCGTCAACGTGGATTAAGGTCAGCGGTTCTGGCAGAGAAAGATTGATGGGCGACGATAAACCCGGTTCCAGCATTTGCAGCGCGCTGCCGACTACTTCTTCCAGCGTTAACCACTCTTTCTTCAAATTAAAGCCGCCGGACTGAATTCGCGCCATATCCAGTAGATTATTCACCAGTCGGGTAGTGTTCAGCACATGCTGACGGATCTCGCTGGCCTGGCGGGCGTGGGGTGATCCTTCGCTTGCCAGATCGAGCGTTAAGATTTCTGCCTGACCAAACAGCACCGTAAGCGGCGTGCGTAAATCATGCGAAAGCGCCGCCAGCAGGGCGTTGCGGATCTGTTCACGTTCGCTTGCCATCCGCGCCTGTTCTTCGCTGGCGGTTAGCGTCAGCCGCTCAAGGGCATTGGCGACTAACAGCGTAAACGTCTCCAGCAGGCGCTGCTGTTCCGGGATCATCAACTGGCGCAGATTCCCCGGCTCCACCACCACCAGCCCGTAGGTTTTCTCGCCGCTTTTTAGCGGCAAAATCTGGTACGGTACACCGGGTAACGTGTCGGTGCCCGCGCCCGCAGGCAGGCCTTTATCAAAACTCCACTGCGCGATGGCATCGTCCCACGGCGTCATTCCTTGCGGATGTGTTAACGGCTGCAATTTACCGTTGTCATCGGGCAACAACACCTGACTGCGGGCATGAAACGTGGAGGCAATAAATTGTTCGCTGGTGGCAGCGATATCCTGCGGACTGCGGCCCACCGCCAGAGCTTTCGACATTTCATATAAGTGCCGTGTGCGTTGCTCGCGGTAACGGGCTACCCGCGCCTGATAACGCACGCCAGCAGTAAGGTTCCCGATCACCAGCCCGACGGTTAACATCACCGCGAAGGTCAGCAGATATTGCACATCAGAGACGGCGAGCGTGCCGCGTGGGGCGATAAAAAAGAGATCGAAACTCACTACATTAATGACGGTGGCAACCACTGAAGGCCAGCGTCCATAAAATAGCGCCACCACCACCACGCCAAGCAGATACAGCATCACCAGGTTGGCGGCATCAAACGCCATCAGCCACTGCATGGCAATTAAGGTGATAACGGCGCATAACGCGGCGGCAACCACGCATCCCTGAATTTGTACACGCCACTTGTCTTTAAAAGAGCGGTTATCCGGCGCGTTGTTAATCGTGCGGGCGGGTGGTTCATCAAGCGCGACCAGCACCTGATCGAGATCGGGGGCGATGCGCGCCAGTCGGTCAGCAAACGTTTCCCGACGCCACCAGCGGCGCGAGGCCGGGCGACCGAGAATAATCTTGCCGAGATTATGTTCACGGGCATAACGCACTACCGCTTTCTCTTCCGCTGGATCAGAAAGTGTTGCCGTCTCCGCGCCCAGTTCCTGCGCCAGACGTAAGGCGCTGAGAATTGCCCGACGTTTTTTTTCCGGTAAGCGGTGCAGGGCAGGGGTTTCAACATACACCGCGTGCCAGACGCTACCCAGCCGTGACGCCAGCCGCGCCGCTGCGCGGACCAGTTTTTCGCTGCCGGTGTTATGGCCGATGCATAAAAGGATCGCGTCGCGCGTGTGCCACACTTTCTCTTCGCCAGGATGCCCCCGCCAGGCGCGCATTTGCTCATCAACGCGATCGGCAGTACGGCGCAGTGCCAGTTCGCGCAGGGCGATCAGATTACCTTTGCGGAAAAAATGTTCAATGGCGCGCTCCGCCTGCCCGGCAATATAGACTTTGCCTTCTTTCAGCCGCTGGCGCAGATCGTCCGGGGGCAAGTCCACCAGCACCACGTCGTCGGCGGCATCGAAAAAAGGATCGGGCACGGTTTCCCGTACCTGAATTCCGGTGACGCCGCTGACCACATCATTCAGACTTTCCAGATGCTGAACGTTGACGGTAGTGAAAACATCAATGCCAGCTTCCAGCAGTTCTTCGATATCCTGCCAGCGTTTGGGATGACGGGAACCTGGCGCATTACTGTGCGCCAGTTCGTCCATTAAGATCAGCGCCGGGCGGCGGGCGAGGGCGGCATCGAGATCAAACTCGCTGATATGCCGCCCACGGTACGCCTGGCGTTTTAACGGCAGAACAGCCAGCCCTTCCAGCATGGCGGCGGTATCTTTTCGCCCGTGGGTTTCTACCACGCCAACCACAATATCCAGCCCTTGCGCCCGCAGTCGCTGGGCTTCTGCCAGCATCGCCCAGGTCTTCCCGACGCCTGCACAGGCACCGAAGAAAACTTTCAGCTTCCCCCGATGCGGCGCGGCAGTTTGTTCCAGCAGACGATCGGGGTCGGGACGTAAGGGTTCGTTATTCATCAAGTTTATCCAGCGCCAGATTGAGTTCAACAATGTTGACAACCGGCTGGCCGATATATTTCACCAGCGGTTGTTGGCTGTATTTTGCGATCAGTTGCGTGAGCTGTTCAACGCTGAGATTACGCGCTTTCGCCACGCGTGGGATTTGCCAGGCCGCCGCTTGCGGGGTGATATTATTGTCCAGCCCGCTTGCCGATGCCGTCACCAGTTCAACCGGAACGCTCGCGCTGGCATCCGGGTTAGCGGCCCGTAATGCAGCAACGCGTGCGGCTATTAGTTTATCCAGCTCAGGGTTACTGACCGCCAGATTGCTCCCGCCAGAAGCCTGTGGATTATAGGGCATTTCTGCCGTTGCCGACGGGCGACCATGAAAATAGCCGTTGCCGGTAAAATTCTGCCCGATTAATGCCGAACCGCGCACCGTATCACCTTCACGAATCAACGAACCATTGGCCTGCCAGGGAAACCACCATTGCCCCAGTACGGTGGTCAGCAGCGGGTAAACGCCGCCAGTAATCAATAACAGAAAGATAAATGTTGATAATGCCGGACGTAATCCACTCATGGTAAACCTCACACCAGACCGCAAACGGTCAGCAGTAAATCAATGACTTTGATACCGATAAACGGCACCAGCAGCCCACCCAGACCGTAAATCCATAAGTTACGGCGCAACATGGCAGAAGCGGTAAGCGGTTTATAACTCACGCCTTTTAACGCCAGGGGAATCAAAAAGACGATAATCAAGGCGTTGAAAATCACCGCACTGAGGATTGCGGAGTCGGGCGAATGCAGGCACATGATGTTCAGCGCATTTAACTGCGGATACGTTGCCGCGAATGCCGCCGGAATAATGGCGAAGTATTTCGCCACATCGTTGGCAATGCTGAAGGTGGTCAGCGAGCCACGGGTCATCAGCATCTGTTTGCCAATGTGCACCACCTCGATCAACTTGGTCGGGTTAGAGTCGAGATCGACCATATTGCCCGCCTCTTTCGCCGCCTGGGTGCCGGAGTTCATCGCCACCGCGACATCTGCCTGCGCCAGCGCCGGAGCATCGTTGGTGCCGTCGCCGGTCATCGCTACCAAACGACCTTCCGCCTGATACTGACGGATCAATGCCAGCTTGGCCTCCGGTGTCGCTTCGGCGAGAAAATCATCGACACCCGCTTCCGCAGCAATCGCGGCGGCAGTCAGACGGTTATCGCCGGTAATCATCACCGTTTTAATGCCCATTTTGCGCAGCTGGGCGAAGCGCTCTTTAATACCGCCTTTGACGATATCTTTCAGCGCAATAACGCCCAGCACACGAGAACCTTCCACCACCACCAGCGGCGTGGCTCCCTGACGCGCAACCTGATCGACTTTTTGATCAACATCGGTAGGGAAGTGACCACCGTTAGCCTCAACATGGCGACGAATGGCATCGACAGAACCTTTACGGATCATGCGGTTGTCGATGTTGATCCCGCTCATCCGGCTTTGCGCAGTAAACGGTACAAAGGTGGCATGGAGCGACTGCACATCGCGCTCGCGCAGGTTAAAACGCTGCTTGGCGAGGATCACAATACTGCGGCCTTCCGGCGTTTCATCAGCCAGCGAAGCCAGTTGTGCGGCGTCAGCCAGCGTTTTTTCATCCACGCCCTGCGCGGGGATAAACTCCGACGCCTGACGGTTACCGAGTGTGATGGTGCCGGTTTTATCCAGTAGCAGAACGTCAACGTCACCTGCCGCTTCAACTGCACGTCCGCTGGTGGCAATCACATTCGCGCCTAGCATCCGGCTCATCCCGGCGACGCCGATCGCTGACAACAGGCCGCCAATAGTGGTTGGGATCAGACAGACCAGCAGCGCCACCAGTACCGTTACGCTGACTGCATTACCGCCCCACGCGGAAAACGGCCACAGCGTGGCGGTTGCCAGTAAAAAGACGATAGTCAGGGCAATCAGCAGAATGGTCAGGGCAATTTCGTTCGGCGTTTTGCGTCGCTGTGCGCCTTCCACCATCGCGATCATCCGATCCAGAAATGTCTCGCCGGGGTTAACGCTACACTCAATCACCAGCCAGTCAGAAAGAATACGCGTGCCGCCGGTGACGGAGGCAAAATCGCCGCCGGATTCACGGATCACCGGTGCCGATTCCCCGGTGATGGCGCTTTCATCGACCGATGCACCCCCTTCAATAACTTCACCATCGCAGGGGATAATATCGCCAGCTTCTACCAGTACGATATCGCCTTTACGAAGTTGGTCGGCAGGAACTTTGTCCGCCGCAGCGCCATATTTCGGCTCACGCAGCTTGCGGGCAAAGGCAGTTTTTTTCACCCCTTTCAGACTGTTGGCCTGCGCTTTACTGCGGCCTTCTGCCAGCGCCTCGGCGAAATTAGCGAACAGTACGGTGATCCACAGCCAACCGCTAATGGCCGCGCTAAACAGCGCATTGCCGGGCATCGCACCGCTTGCCATCGCGATGCTAATACAGGTGGTCAGCAGACTGCCGATCCAGACGATAAACATCACCGGATTGCGCCATTGCGCCTGCGGGTTTAATTTTTTCACCGCTTCTTTCAGCGCCTGAACGACAAGTGTTGGTTCGAATAGCGCCAGTTGTTTACGACTCATATTCAGTGCTCACTCAATATCATCAGGAGAGATATTCCGCCACCGGACCAAGCGCCAGGGCAGGGATAAAGGTCAGTGCGCCAACCAGCAACACGGTGCCGATTAACAGGCCAACAAACAGCGGGCCGTGCGTTGGCAGCGTGCCGGAGCTGGCGGCTTGGCTCTTTTTACTCACCAGCGAACCGGCAATTGCCATCACCGGGATAATCACCCCGAAGCGACCGACAAACATGCAGAACGCCAGTAAACAGTTCCAGAACGGAGAGTTGGCGCTTAATCCGGCAAAGGCGCTGCCGTTGTTGTTAGCGGCGGATGACACGGCGTACAGCACTTCGCTAAAACCATGCGGGCCAGGGTTGAGCATGGCGCTACGTCCGGCGTCGGTCATCATCGCCAACGCCGCGCCCATCAGCACCAGCGTCGGGGTAACCAGAATTGCCAGTGCAGTCAGTTTCATCTCGCGTACGTCGATTTTTTTACCCAGATATTCCGGTGTACGACCAATCATCAGCCCGGCAATAAACACCGCCAGCAGGACAAACAGCATCATGCCGTAAAGACCAGAACCGACACCGCCGAACACCACTTCACCAATTTGCATCAGCCACATCGGCACCATGCCACCGAGAGCGGTAAACGAATCATGCATCGCAATCACCGCGCCACAGGAAGCCGCCGTCGTCACGACCGCAAACAGGCTACTGACCAGCACGCCGAAACGGCTCTCTTTACCTTCCATATTGATGCTGCTGTCCGTGCCCAGTGCCAGCAGATGAGGATTACCCTGAACTTCTGCCCACATCACCACGCCTACGCAGATGACAAAAATCACTGACATCGCCCACAGCAACATGCGCCCCTGGCGGCGATCGCCCGTCACTTCACCAAAGGCAAAGCACAGCGCCGTTGGGATCAAGAAGATCGCCAGCATCTGCACGAAGTTGGTCAGTGCGGTTGGGTTTTCAAACGGATGCGACGAGTTGGCATTAAAGAAGCCACCGCCGTTAGTACCGAGCATCTTGATCGCTTCCTGAGAAGCTACAGGCCCCATGGGTAACAGCTGTTGCGCTCCTTCAACGGTATTCACAGCCTGATAAGGCAGAAAGTTTTGCAGCGCACCTTGTTGAATAAAAAACAGTGCAATCAACAACGCCACAGGGACTAGCACCCATAACGTGATGCGTAGCAGATCGACCCAGGCATTCCCGAGCGTGCTCATGCTCTGGCGGGTAAACGCACGGATGAGGGCAAAAATCACCGCAATCCCGCTGGCGGCAGAAAGAAAGTTTTGCACCGTTAAGCCCGCCATCTGGCTGAAATAGCTCAACGTGGTTTCACCGCTATAAGATTGCCAGTTGGTATTGGTGACAAAGCTGACGGCGGTATTCAGCGCCAGATCCCACGACAGCCCTGGCAACTGCTGTGGATTAAGCGGCAGATAGTGCTGACCGAGCAACATAAAAAACAGCACCGCCAGCCCCAGCATGTTCAGGCCGAGAATGGCACAAAGATATTGCTTCCAGTTCATCTCACGGTCAGAGACGCCAAGTGCGCGAAAAAGTACGCGCTCAACGCCCGTTGTACCGGGAAGAGGAATGTCATTAATCAGCCGCGCCAGCCCGCTGCCTAAAGGACGCGCCAGCACCATTAACACCAGTAAAAACGTGGCGATCAGTAAGAACCCTTGCGCAGCCATCAGAACGCCTCCGCATTGATCAGGGCATAAACCAGATAACCCAGTAATAAAAACACCAGCAATACGCCGGTTATCACGCCTGCACTCACAGTGCACCTCCAGTGGCCTAAAAGTGATACCGGAAGGGTAGAATTCTGGCTGCAAAGATTTCGCAAAAATCTGCGGGCGGGGTGTAAAAAAAGTATAAAAATGGCAAAAGCCATGATTTAACCAATGTTTAGTATTAATTTAACTTTTGTGTAACTTAATTACAGGATGAATGTAAATAAACCATCAATAAGCAAAAATAAGTGGTCGGATGAGTAGTAAAATTACACAAAAGGCGGTACTATTTTCATCAGATAAACAAATTCATTTTTCCGGTGCCATTCACCGGGTAGATACAAAAGGGGGAGAAAAGTATGGAACTCTACAGAGAATATCCTGCATGGCTTATCTTTTTACGCCGTACTTATGCGGTTGCAGCGGGCGTTCTGGCGCTGCCTTTCATGCTTTTCTGGAAAGACCGCGCCCGCTTTTACAGCTACCTGCATCGCGTCTGGTCGAAAACCAGCGATAAACCGGTGTGGATGGATCAGGCCGAAAAGGCAACTGGTGATTTTTATTGATTGCTGAGTTTTGAATACATTGAAAACCGCCAGCGGAAACGCTGGCGGTTTTTTGTATCAGGAAGATGTTCAGAGGAATATTTAGACATCGTTATACCAATCGAAACATATATTCATGAAATATATATAAATATTTTCCTAATTGTTCTTATCTGACAGATATCTCACTTAAGGCTTTCTTATAAATCTGTAGGGTTTCGCCTGTCAGCAGACAAATAACCCGATA
>ERZ773225.2851-NODE-2851-length-16535-cov-5.482039_pt1 | contig 16535 bp, 13 predicted proteins | sample MGYA00580993_ERZ773225 | MGnify/ENA primary metagenome ERZ773225 (study PRJEB29015, sample SAMEA2737748) | human gut metagenome | biome: human gut; feature: human-associated habitat; material: faeces | place: China | collected 2012 ... | reverse complement strand
ACAGCTGCGGTGATGGCTGTGGCGACGACTGCGGTTGCGAAGGCGGACACTGTCACTAAATAAAGTATTAAATTATAAAGTATTAAGTATTAATTCCGTGCGGACACAGCCGGGCTTTAATACTTAATACTTTTTTTATGCCGTTATTTGAGCTAATACTTAATACCTGATACTTAATACTTGAAATCAGCATCCTTTATGCGTCATGATGTCAAGCACCATTTTATCCGTTTCGTTCATGGCTTGCGAGCCGATCCTTGTCAGGTTGCGGATACTTTGATCTACATCTTCGTCGATAATTCCCTCTACGGAAGTCACACAACGGTCTTCCATTGCCATCATTGCAGATAATACGGCTGTCGAAACTCCGGTAGTTACTTTCAATGCACAACTCGGTTTTGCACCGTCACAAATCATTCCTGTCAGATTAGCAATCATGTTTTGAACGGCGAAGGCAACCTGATTGTAGTTTCCCCCCATCAACCAGGTGATTCCACAACTGGATCCGGTAGCAGCTACCACGCAGCCACACAAAGCTGACAGACGTCCTAAACTTTGTTTGATATATATAACAGTGAGATGGCTTAACATTAAAGCACGGATAAGTTCTTCTTCGCTCTTTCCGTTCTCTTCGGCAAAGACAACGACAGGGAGTGTAGCGGATATCCCCTGATTACCACTGCCGGAATTACTCATGACAGGAATCATTGCACCCGCCATCCGGGCGTCGCAAGCAGCTGATGTATAAGAGAGAATATGAGAAAATACGCTGTCACCCATCACTTTATGTTCGTAAGTTCCCCGAAGCATTTTACCTAAAGAATGTCCGTAATTACCTTTAAAGGCTTGCTCGGCAGCAGCTTTATTCAAACGGGCTGTATCAAGAATGAAACGAATCTCATCCAACGGAGCAGTCAGTGCAAAGTCATAGACTTTACGCAAGTTTAATTCGAGCGAAGCATCTTCCTCTTCCTCGCTGACTGTATGTTGCTTGTCGAGCAATGTCTGTTCATCTTTGGCTATATATATAAAGGTAGTATGCCCACCGGCAATGATAGCTTTAGCTGTTTTATCTCTCGCTTTACAAATCACTTCGATATAAAGCTTTTCCGTAATATCTTCTTTCAGAGAAATACAAATCCGTTTTTCTGCAATGAACCGTTTCCCCTGTTCCACTGCTTCCGGCGTACAGTCCCTCAACACCTCCAACTGATAGTCTGATTTGCCAATCAACGCACCTAAAGCCACAGCTATGGGAAGGCCTACCATACCCGTTCCCGGGATTCCGACTCCCATGGCATTCTTTAGTATATTAGCACTTAGCAAGACGTCTATCTTTTCCGGTTTCACTCCCAACGTTTCAGCAGCTTTAGCTACACAAAGCGCTACTGCGATAGGTTCCGTACATCCAATAGCCGGAATGACTTCTTTCTTAATCAACTCTATAATTTGCCTTCTTTCTGATTCAGTCATGGACTTATAAGTTTTGGTTCCACAAAAATAGGAAAATCTTTCTTTTCCAACATTCTATAATGAACAAATAAAATCTCATATTGTTATAAAATCTCCCATACACCAAACTTTAACAGAAAGAATTGATAGAAAAATGAAAGCAAAACACGTGATTCTCTATTTGCTACTGGCTATTGTTTCCTTTTCCTGTATCGGCGAAGAAGCTCTCAATGCAGAAGCAGACATATTAAGTTGCGCACTACCAGGAGTAGCCATGACAACCAGTCCTATTATTAACAATAATTCCATCACTATCTTCGTCGGTCCGGGAACTGATATTTCAGAACTTACACCTGAATTTACATTGACTCCGGGAGCTACAATTAATCCTCTTAGCGGTACGGAACGAAATTTCAATACTCCACAAGAATATACTGTTACAGCTGCCGATGGTGTTTGGAAGAAAACGTATATCATATCCGTTATCGACACGGAACTTGCCACGAACTATAATTTCGAAGATACGCTTGGCGGAAAGAAGTACTACATATTTGTAGAACGCGAAGGAGGTAAAGTCGTTATGGAATGGGCCAGCGGAAATGCGGGCTATGCCATGACCGGCGTAGCCAAAACTGCTGATGACTATCCCACTTTCCAAATAACGGACGGAAAAGCCGGCAAATGCCTTTCTTTAGTGACACGCAGTACCGGATTCTTTGGACAAATAGCAGGAATGCCTATCGCGGCAGGAAATCTGTTTATCGGTTCCTTTGATGTAAGCAATGCAATGAGTAATCCGCTTAAAGCAACTAAATTCGGTCTTCCTTTCCGGCATGTACCTACTTATCTGGCTGGCTATTATAAGTACAAAGCAGGAGATCAGTTTACAGAAGGAGGCAAACCTGTAAATGGGAAACGGGATATCTGTGACATATATGCCATCATGTATGAAACCAGCGAATCTGTTCCAACCCTTGACGGAACGAACGCATTTACCAGCCCAAACCTGATTTCAACAGCACGGATTAATAATGCCAAAGAAACGAACGAATGGACTTACTTTAAGCTTCCTTTCACCACTCTCCCCGGCAAATTCATAGATAAGGAAAAGCTAATGGATGGAAAATATAATATAGCCATAGTGTTCACCTCAAGTCTGGAAGGAGATCATTTTAACGGAGCAATCGGAAGTACGTTGCTCATTGACGAGGCCGAGTTAATCTATCACTCGGAAGATTAGTGGAACTAAATAACTTTATAACAACAAAAACGATGAAAATCTATCCGTATATATTCAGTTTACTAACCTGTATAGGAATAGCCCTCCCCGGCTATGCACAGGTTGATCGAAATGAAACACTGATCCGTTCCGCCCTTCACGGACTGGAATATGAGATAAAAGCAGGTTTCAGCATTGGCGGCACAGCCCCGCTTCCTCTTCCGGTGGAAATCCGTTCCATTGACGGATATAACCCGACATTAGCTATCAGTATAGGAGGTGAAGTGACCAAATGGATTGCCGTTCAGAACAAGCTCGGAATTATAGTCGGATTGCGACTTGAAAACAAAGCAATGACTACCGAAGCCACCGTGAAGAATTACAATATGGAGATTCTCGGGCAGGGAGGTGAAAGAATCAGCGGAGTATGGACAGGCGGAGTAAAAACCAAAGTACATACTGCCGGACTGACAATACCTCTGATGGCTACCTACAAACTAACCAACCGGTGGAACATCAAAGCCGGGCCTTATTTCTCCTATCTACTTTCAAGAGAATTTTCAGGTCACGTATACGAAGGATATTTGCGGGAAGATAATCCCACCGGTCCGAAGGTTGAGTTTACCGACGGTAAAATTGCAACATACGATTTCTCGGACGACTTGAGACATTTCCAGTGGGGATTACAGATAGGAGCCGGATGGCGAGCCTTCAAGCACCTCAATGTGTATGCCGATCTTACCTGGGGATTGAATGATATATTTAAAAACGATTTTAATACAGTCACTTTTGCCATGTACCCCATCTACTTGAATATAGGTTTCGGGTATGCTTTTTAAGTCCCACTAGGCTCTGCCACCTGCTTCACTCCGGAGTAGGTTACTTTCACCGTCTGTTGCAATGCAGGCACTTTCACATTAATAGTCATGTCTGCATTTCCACCTTCTACAGTTCCCGTAACTGTTACAGGACAAGTACCCAAAGAGGCAGCATCTCCTTCAAATGTAAGATCTTGCTGTCCGGTGAATGTAGACACACCTTCCCCCTTTTTCACTTCACATTTATCAATGACAATATCTCCAAATTTTAATATCTGCTGGTTGATGAACAATTCAAAATCCTTCAGTTCAATCTTCACTTCCGTATTGCTGACCTGCGAAAGCGTGATAAACTTCTCTATTCCGTCGCCGATGACAATTTCCTGATCGGAGCCATCCGGTATCATGGATATATCCAGATTTCCCCAATACGTTCCGATTACATCCGGAGCCGTTATCACAGCTTCCTCTTCGGGAGGATTCTCATTATTCTTGTTATCACTATCGTCGTCATCACTGCTACAAGCAGCAAAGAGAGTAAGAGAACATACCAATGCCCATAAATACAATAGATTCTTTTTCATACGTCTTTGGTTTAGTTATTACAATAAATTCGTCCTTTATAAACTAAAAAGAAGAAAAAAGGTTCAATATGCTTCCTTTTTCGAAGTTATTTCGAGTTCGCAACTTTCTTACCGAAAACTTTGTTATATTTGCATATAGTAATTTTAAAAAAGCCACAACTATGTTTAATTCATTTGGCAATATCTTTCGACTCACAAGTTTCGGTGAGTCTCATGGAAAAGGAATTGGAGGAGTGATTGACGGATTCCCATCAGGAATTACCATCGACGAAGAATTTGTACAACAAGAACTAAATCGCCGTCGTCCGGGACAATCAATCCTTACCACCCCACGCAAAGAAGCTGATAAAGTAGAGTTTCTTTCAGGTATTTTTGAGGGGAAATCAACCGGGTGTCCTATCGGTTTTATCGTTTGGAATGAAAACCAACACCCCAATGACTACAACAATCTGAAAAATGTATATCGTCCTTCACACGCTGATTACACATACACGGTGAAGTATGGAATCCGTGACCATCGCGGCGGCGGACGTTCCTCTGCGCGCGAAACGATTTCACGCGTTGTAGCCGGTGCATTGGCTAAGCTGGCACTCCGCCAATTGGGAGTCAACATCACTGCCTATACCTCGCAGGTAGGTCCTATCAAACTGGAGGGTACTTACTCGGACTATAATTTCGACCTGATAGAAACCAACGATGTACGTTGTCCGGACCCTGAAAAAGCAAAAGAAATGGCAGACCTTATATATAAGGTAAAAGGTGAAGGCGATACCATCGGAGGTACACTGACCTGTGTCATTAAGGGATGCCCCATCGGATTGGGACAACCTGTTTTCGGTAAACTTCATGCTGCCCTGGGTAACGCCATGTTAAGCATCAACGCTGCCAAAGCATTCGAATACGGTGAAGGATTCAAGGGTTTGAAAATGAAAGGTTCCGAACAGAACGATGTTTTCTATAACAATAACGGACGGATCGAGACGCATACCAATCACTCCGGAGGTATTCAGGGGGGATTGAGTAATGGTCAGGATATTTATTTCCGTGTAGTGTTCAAACCGATTGCCACGCTGCTGATGGAACAGGAAACTGTCAACATTGATGGCGTCGACACCACTCTGAAAGCACGCGGACGTCATGACGCTTGTGTATTACCTCGTGCCGTACCTATCGTAGAAGCAATGGCCGCCATGACTATACTCGATTATTACTTACTGGATAAAACGACGCAACTCTAATGAACGAGATTCAGAAATACATAGCGGCACACGAACCAAAGATGATGGATGACTTGTTCAGCCTTATTCGCATTCCCAGTATCAGTGCTCTGCCGGAGCACCACGACGATATGCTGGCTTGTGCGGAACGCTGGGCACAACTGTTATTGGAAGCAGGTGTGGACGAAGCATTGGTAATGCCCTCACAGGGCAATCCGGTTGTTTTCGCTCAAAAGATCGTGAACCCGGATGCAAAGACTGTATTAATCTACGCTCATTACGATGTGATGCCGGCCGAACCATTGGAACTCTGGAAAAGCGAACCGTTTGAACCGGAAATACGTGACGGATATATCTGGGCACGTGGAGCGGATGATGACAAAGGACAATCGTTCATTCAGGTGAAAGCATTTGAATATCTCGTCAAAAACGGATTACTGAAGAATAATGTGAAGTTCATCTTCGAGGGTGAAGAAGAAATAGGTTCACCCAGTCTGGAAGCTTTCTGCGAAGAACATAAAGAATTGCTGAAAGCAGACGTTATTCTGGTGTCGGATACGAGTATGCTAGGAGCTGAACTGCCCTCATTGACTACTGGTCTGCGCGGGCTGGCTTATTGGGAAATAGAAGTGACGGGACCGAATCGTGACTTGCATTCCGGACATTTCGGGGGTGCGGTAGCCAATCCGATCAACGCGCTTTGCCAGATTATTAGCAAAGTAACGGATGCCGACGGACGTATCACTGTTCCCGGATTCTACGATGATGTGGAAGAAGTGCCGCAAACCGAACGGGAAATGATAGCCTATATTCCTTTTGACGAAAAGAAATACAAAGAAGCAATCGGTGTAAAAGAGCTTTTCGGAGAAAAAGGATATAGCACATTGGAACGTAACAGTTGCCGTCCGTCTTTTGACGTATGTGGTATTTGGGGCGGATATACAGGAGAAGGTTCTAAAACCGTACTGCCTTCAAAGGCTTATGCTAAAGTATCTTGCCGGTTAGTACCGCATCAGGATCACCATAAGATTTCGCAAATGTTCGCAGATTATATTCTTAGTATCACTCCTGATACAGTACAAGTGAAAGTGACTCCCATGCACGGGGGACAAGGATATGTGTGCCCGATTTCACTTCCTGCCTATCAGGCAGCAGAGAAAGGTTTCGAGATCGCTTTCGGGAAAAAGCCGTTGGCGGTACGCCGTGGCGGAAGTATTCCCATCATCTCTACTTTCGAACAGGTATTGGGAATCAAAACCGTATTGATGGGATTTGGACTCGAATCGAATGCGATCCATTCTCCGAACGAGAACTGCTCATTGGATATCTTCCGGAAAGGGATAGAGGCAGTCATAGAGTTTCATCAGGAATATGCCAGACGATAAAGCGGATAAATAACAATCAAGTTATAAACGATACATATAAAAAAGTGGTGGACAAGCTTGATTACAAGCATTTGTCCACCACTCTTTTATATATCTATCACACTGACAAATTACATGACCGGAGTCTCGAAAAGGAAGGTAAATGATTGGCTGTCTTTTAAATCCTTCACTGCATCACCTGCATAAATTTCGCCCTTTGTCAGAGACAGTTTCTTAATGCCGGCTTTCGGACTAAAATCAATTTTCTTCAAATCCAGCCAAAACAAATTCGGAGTCAGGGTAGATTCGAAATAATATACCTTATTCTTCTGATCGGATACGGAACGCCAACGGGTAGAAGATATATAAGGCTTCTCCGGTGTATTAATACCAAATGGCACGGAAACATTACGCATCACACTCAACACGCTGGGAACTGCAATCTTTGCATCCGCAATTTGGGGAATGGCATGAATGTAGAATGAAGCCCGTACAAAACGGTCGCTTGCCCGATTGGTTCCCGGTAACATCTGTAAGCCACCGATTTCTTTCCAGTAATCATTAATGGCCAACTGCTGTTCATATCGAGGAGAATTTGTCATCACCCGGTATTCTTTTCCTTCGTGAATACTTAATTTCCCATCCAGATATTCCAATACAGCCGTATTGCCTGTTTCATCGGTTATGGCCAGATGTAAGGTAGACTCCGGTCCTCCATTCGGCATACGGGGAGCATCAATGCGGAAAGTCTCCTTTTTCAATTCATCCACCGCTTCGCGTACCGTGGCAAAGTTATCAAGCACATACTGTGTCCAAATGCTGATGCCCATTGCCGGACGGGTATCGCCGGGAAGAGAGTAAATGGATTCCGGCAAGAAAAGCAGGCTAGCCACTAATCCTTTCTCGTTCATTCCGTCACAAGTACCTATATCATATCCTGTAGCAATCACACTTCCATATTTGGAAGTCCAGTTCACAGTTTTCTCTTTGTTATGTCCCATACGTTGGATGCCACGTGGAAATACATAGATATTCGTCATGATATCTTCCTTCCAGTCCATTGTACGTCCTGTTACCACCATCTGGTCAGGGCCTATATACACTGCACGCGTACATGCTTCTACAGGCTGTACACTCATCAAAGAGACGGCAGCCAACACCAATGCAACTCCTGCTAATTTTTTCTTCATGTTCATTCTATTTAAATAATTGATCTTCTTATTTATAAATAACAAACGCGCCACGATTATTGCCTAAAAGAAAGAGGATTTTAATGAAAAAAAGGCATTTATCCAATGCAGGAAGAAATTTTGGGTTTTCAACGTATGAGGGTTATCATCACAAAGATCATTTCTTAGCGAAAAATATTAAATAAATTTAAGTGTTACTATTGCAGTCATTGCTACTTTAGTTCGTCCAATAAATAAACATACAATTATCATGATAAAAGAGTACACCAAACAAACTATAATCATTTGCTTTCTATTACAAGGAATCGCATTATCAAGCAGAGCGCAAGAACAACAAATGTGGCAACGATACCACGATAAATGTCGAAGAGAAGCAAGTATTATTGACACTCTCCCCTCCAAATTGGAAAAAGCCTTGCACTGGTCGCCGACAATAAATAAAGAACAAAAAGAGGTTATACGCTATATACTATGGAATATGGTTTATGTGGAAGGTGGTACAGCCAATCTCGGAGACAACAACAACTATCCTGTGGATGTAGCCTCTTTTTTCATCAACCGATATGAAGTTAGTCAGGATGAATGGTATGTCATTATGGGAGAAAATCCTTCTAACCAACACAGACGTAACTATCCGGTAGACCAAGTCAATTGGTTCAACACTCAACGATTTACCCAAAAACTTTCTCAATTAAGCGGTCTACCCTTCCGTCTCCCCTTCGAAGCAGAATGGGAATATGCAGCACGTGGGGGACTAAAAACCAAGAATTTCATCTATGCCGGCAGCAATAATGCAGAACAGGTTGCCTGGTTTAGAGAAAAATATTACAATACTTACGTATCCAAAGAAACAGGAACGAAGAAGCCCAACGAACTGGGACTTTATGACATGAGTGGAAACGTATATGAATGGTGTATGGACTGGTATGACAGAAAGGTTCCTTTTACCGGAAACATCGCTCCGGTTATAAGCGAAAAAGATACGCATAAAGTGTTGCGTGGAGGTAGTTATTATACCTTCGAGAAATATTGTAAAGTCACCAGCCGCTACGGAGTGAATCCGCAACGATGGGATATTGATTATGGATTACGGCTGGTAGTGTCACTGCCAGATTAAAAGTACACAATCTTTGTATAGTGCTTACTTCATTTTCTATTCATTAGTTTGTACTTTTCCTCTAGTTGTTGTAACGCCTGCTTAAGCTGAATCGCTTTTTCTTGAGATACACTGCCTCCCTCTTTTTCGTACCACTCCAACTGCTGTTTAATGAGCCTACGGGTAGTTTGCAATGACTGTTGCAATGAATCACGTTGCGCCATTTTGTTACTAAATTGTTCCACAATACCCGATGCTTCATAGATGTGTATAGCACCATCAATGTCTCCCTTCTCTACCAATGCCATAGCTTGTCGCTCCATGGCCGACAGCTCGTCCTTGTTGATACGTGCAAACTTATCGGCATAGTAATCCAGCAACTTCATACGCTTATCATACTCCTGACTGAGTTGTGACATCTCTTGTTCAAAAGTAGCAATATCTGCCTGCTGCAACTCACGTGTCACACGGAGTTCCTGCAATTTGCGTTCATACTCCCGCTGATAGTAACTCTTGCCTATGTTGTAGAATTTGCGCCTGCTCTGCTCAATATACCCTTTCGGACAGAGTACTACTTTATAGAGTATATCTCCACTTGCCACCCATTGCTCTACCTCTTTGAGATTAACGATCTCCATACCCTGTTTGCTGATACGGATATCAAAAAGAAGGTCGCCCGATTCCATGTGAGGTAGTTTCAGTATAAAAGTACCCGCGCCATCAGTGAGAGTAGGCACACCACCTTGTACAACAACCTCTACTCCTGCTACAGGAGTAAAATCAGAGTTCATTTTCACAGCCACTCCTTTGAGTGTAACTTGAGCCTGAATACCAAGAACACATAGCCCACAAAAAACTGATGACAACAAATATTTTCTCATGACAACAACTGAATGAGTAGATTTAGTGTAGGTTGATAGTCTTGACCTATGCGATCCTTCATCTGTTTACTGTAAAGCAATAAAACCGGAGCATAAAACTCTTCACTTTTATACAACTTACGAGTTTTGAGATGAGCCACCAGTTCTTTACCCGCTTGGACATCGGTATGTAAAACATGAAGTGCTAGTATGAAGGCCTGCTGAATGATCCCCTGACGGGCTGTTCCCATCTGTCGCATGGTTTGCTCTGCTTTATAAAAATCATTATCTAGCAGTAATGTCGACACCCAGTCATACATATAGGTATAACATTGCACTTTTGAGTTTGCATGATATTCATAAAATAAAGAGATAGTACTTTCATATATATCGAGAGCCTTCTGATAGTGGTGAGTGAAGTAAGCCAAATCTCCGCATTTGTTCAGGAACTGTATTTGCATATAAACGCCTCGAATAGGAGATTCCTCGGTCAAATTATTCATAACATCAGCTAATTTGGCAGTAATCTCTGAAGCCTGTTTGTATTGTTTATTCTGCATAGCATAGTAGAAGCATACAAAATAGTAGTCTGCCATCAGTTCGTGGTACATGAAGAGACTGGAGCGGCGCGCATCCTCTGCCTCGGTCATGAAACGATCAAAATAGGGCTTTGCCTCCTGTTTAGTGTGTATACATAGCACAGCCTGGGCCAATAGCGCACGGGCACGTCCGACAGCAGCATCTTGAGGTGGCATCTGATTCATGAGTTGAGAGATACGATTAGCTTCGTTCCACTGCCCCAGCATCATATAGCCCATCATTTGAATATACTTTAGCTGTGCAAAACTGTCGTTATCTCCCTCCCTTTTCTTCAATTCAGTTTCTATGGCAGGAGCATCTGCTACGACTTCCTGTGCCCGATGACCTGTGAGATTAAGCGACAGACGATTGAGTTTATTATAAGCCAACATACGGACATGTCCGTGCTGGGTAGCACACTTATCACTAAGATCATAAAAATAAAGAGCTGTATCTACATGCCCAGTATTGAAAAAAAGTGCTCCTAAAAAGGCATAACAAGCATTGACCTGCGAATAAACAGCCTTGTTGTCCTGACATGCTTTCAGGGTCTCAATAATCTCTTCACTATATTTCAAGATTTCATAACGCCCCAAATTGTAGGCGGCGTTGAGCGCTGTGAACCATATATTTATAGCATATTCTGACGCCTCGGTCTTCAGGAAAGGATGAATCTTTTCGATAGCATCGTATGCCTCATTATGCTGTTGGGTGTAATAGTAGCATTGATAGAGATTGTAATAGAGGTTATAATAAAGTTCGCGTTGTGTACTCTGCTCCTCGTCGGGGAGAGTGTTGAAAATAGCCAAGCCTTCTTCATCAGCATCCACCGCTTCGACATAGCGATCCAGCTCATAATAGGCAGCAGCTAACAACTGATAGATAGTAATACGCTCTATTTTATATTGAGAAGGATTGTTACGATACAATTTCTCTATGATCTCATCAGCTTTCAGATAGGCAGCTAACATCTCGTCATATTTCTTTTTATAATTGGCATTGTTTCCTTTCGCCACCCAATACTCTACCTGCGTATCAGCTTTAGCATCAGTCATATTAAGTTTAGCAATGTCCGCCTGGGCTTGTTCCAGCCCTTTCTTGTCGCCCATCACCCCATAGATAGTAGTCATGTTTTGATAACAGACCATAAGCTTAGATTCGTAGTCTGGTGCCTGTGTGGGACCTAAAGCTAATAGTATCTTCACAGCCTCTTTGAGCGAATTGAGCGCTATTCGGCAACCTTTCAATTTTGTTTCGGGAATACCCTTACGTACCATTTTAAAGAGTACAGTCGATAAGTTGATATCAAGGTTTACAGTAAGTTCGGCTGTAGCCAGTATGTTCCGCGGTAACTTTTCGAGCAATTGTTGTGCTTTGTCAAAGTAGTCGATACTCTCATCCAAACGGTTCATATCATCATAGATAAGGCCTAGTTTCGTATACCAATCAGCCAAATCATAAGGTGTTTTGCTGTGCTCTATGGCTTTCTTGTAGTAAGTCTCTGCATCTGTAAAATTCCGTTGATGATAAGCAAAGTTTGCGTAATCGGCATTACGGTCCATGTGTGTGGGACTACTGTCAGCTATCTTCTTGAATAAATCTCCTGCCTTCCGGTAACTCTCCTCACCACCTTGTAACACCAATGTTTGTGCATAGCGTTCAACAGTGGGTATCATACTTTCGATATCTTCATCCCACTGTTTCTTTAAGCCAAGGTCATGAGCCAATCTTTTTTCCAATTGTAATCCTTCGTATAGTCTGATAGCCTCATCCAGCTTTCCCTGCGTCACTAGTTGTTGTGCCTGTTTTTCTATAGGTTCCAAATAGTCTGTATTGATAGCTACCAGCAAAGGTACATAACAGTCTAACATCTCTTGTGCAGTGTTCAGAGCCGCTTGTATCTCTTTCCGGCGTTGCATATAGCGGTCGCTATTCACTTTACCTTCCTCTTTGAGTTGTTTGAGTTGAGCCATGGCACTGGTATACTTAGCCTTCGCATTGGTTTTACCTATCTGGTAGAATTGCTCAACTCTAGCCGTATACTCCTCTTTAGCACACATATCTACCCGATAGTTTTTGGTAGGTGCATATACCCATTGGTTCACCATATGTTGATTAACCACCACCCAGTCACGATAGGCTATTTGTTGTATAAGTAGCCGCTGTCCCTCTATATGATTGGGTAGTTGTACCTCAAAACAGCCCCGCGCATCACTGGTAGTGGGTGTAGCCCCCTCTATCACTATATTTACTTGCGGCAAGGCTTTTTTACCAGAATTTTGTATCATTACAGTGCCGCGTTGGCTCTGTGCACGTATAACCCAAAAAGTAGCTGCACATAGCGCAACTGTAAGTAGGAGTTTTTTCATGAGTACACTGTTGTTTGAAGGTTATACTATTTTTTGCGCAAGGCTATGCGCATCTGCTCGGTAGGCGACGGAGCTACCCCATTATAATCCCAGATTTCGAAACCTGCTTTCATCACTGTGAGACGATAGCTAGTGGCTTGCTGCGATAATGGTACCTCTATCAAGAAGGAGCCATCGGCCCCAGTTTGTGCAGAATAGCCCAGCACTTGTACACGAGCATCAGCCACGGGTTGTCGTTCTTCGTCGGTCACAACACCTTGTAGCACACCAGCATCATTATTACGACAGATGCTTAGAAAACAAGTATTGGTGTAACTTAGTGTAGTATCTACAGGCATATACCCCTTAGCTTTGAAACTTAGCGTGAAGTCGTCGAGCCAAGCATACTTGCGGTTGATGCCTTCAAATTCCACCACCTCTTGCAACGTAGCCAGTTCACGGGTTTCCACTACATCGGCATACTTCAGTGTGAGCGTAGCTCCCCGAAAGGGCAGTGTGGTAGATATATTCTCCTTCAGTTCGACCCTAAACGTCACAGGTTGCCATAACTGATAGGCCAGCAAGAAGAAAGCCACTATCACCACAGGCAGCAAACAAAGCAGTACAAAACGTCTAGTACGCGGTAAGTCTACAGGATTGGGATGTATGAAACCTTCATTTTCCAGTTGCGTTAACTGATAGTCAAAGTGATGAAACAGCTCATTGTAGTCGGCATAAGTATCACAAAAGTGTCCATATTCTTGCTCACTGTATTGTTTTAGTTTCTCCAGTAGTGCCGCGCCATGCTCGTCGCGTTTAGCATAAATGTAAATTTTTGGACGTTTACCACCACTCGCTTTCACTTGTTCAAAAGCGACTTGCAGTTCGCGTAGCGTATATTGCCCCAAACGAGTATGGAAAAGAAAAATCACAATATCACATTGGCGAATGTAATCATCGTATCTATTCTGCAGATGCTCCTCAGAAAGGTAGCTGGGAAAATCACGCCAGGTACGCTGTTCGAAGCAGATGGCACGTTTCCTATATCCCTTATTCTTCTGCGAAAAGTAGAGGTCCATCTGCAATTTATCTTCATCAAGTTCTGCCGACGAAGCAATAAAGACTTTCACGTTTTTCATGTATCTAAATGTTGTGCCGTTATATACGAATGTTATATGGATCTATTGATCGGCCAATCTATAAAGTTCATATCCTCCCAATGCCAATATGTAGGGCAAATTATAAATAACATCAGCATCCTTCTCTACCTCCTCGGGATGCCTTTGTAGTAGTTCGCTGAAAGGCATAATAAGAGGATGTAGCAAAAACACCTTATCCTTCACCTTAGCACGTTTCCAGCCGGCCACCGTACGCTCGGCATTCCATCGGTACTTCTCCATGCGCACTAACAGATACAAAACTTGGGCTGGCAGTTCTTCATTGAACATAGATTCGGATATGTGTGTCGGTGAGCAGTTACTCCGTCTGATGCCATAGCCCAGTGTGCGACAAAACACACTATAGGCATCTAGTTGATAGCGGTTAGCCCAGCGCAGCGGCTCGCTTAATTTATTCCATAGATATTGCGCCTGGTGGTTCATCAAAATAAAGTCGGCAGAGTGGTTGCCATAGGATTCATACATTTTCTTCAATACCTCTTTTTGTTTGAGGCTTTCATCAGCATAACAACAATCGTATAAGTAGTTCACATACAAAGCCAGTTTGTCTTGTAAGATGTTTTTCTTTATTCCCCTGTCTACCATGCCAAACACTTTGACATAGCGATAACGTCCCTTCTCATCGTCCACCATTGACGACAAATCATTATTAAATTCCTGACGGATAAGCACACGACACTGATATTGATAAACTTCATGCGGCAAGTTTAGTCCTAATGAAAGGCTCAAATCGGGATCATGCACACAAATAGCCACTGTAAGCATACAATGCTTATTTTGTGCCCACTGCTGCAGGCGGGTACGCATAGCAGTACTACAAATGTCGTCATGGCAATATTCCACCTCAATATCATCTATTTGATTCTCTATATAGGGAAATTGAGCTTTGAAGTAGTCTTCCTGTGCCTCCATCTCGCGATCTACTAAAGTGATGCGGGTACGTATACGTTCATCTGCAGGCAGGCGGTCATCATAATTGGCATAATGGCAGATACGTAGTGCTTCGAGTAGCAACGAGCGTCCCACTCGGTTGAATCCCACAATAACCAAATGCACATAGTCTTGACTGGTAGCGCTCCAACTTCCATCAGGTTGTTGCGTTATGCTTATGGGACGATAATCCAGCGGATCATAACGCCTTTCACAATCGGCTGCATAAAGGCTCCATAGCTGCCGGGCCAAGTTTTCGTGGAGATTAAAGGGGCGAAAGAAAATATTAGGCTTGCCTTCTATACAAAAGACTTCGGGCGGCAGATTCATTTTCTGTATGTTGGAATATGAAGGGATGCTATCAAACTGTACATACACAGGCATCATCTTGCCATCAGAACATTTACCACGCAGAGCACTCACCAAATGCACAATAGCGATATTTTTAGCATCGCGCCCGTAACGTTCTTCATCACCCAACACATACACTTCAATAGCACTCTCTATGTTCAACCGCTGGAGTTCCTCAATCGACTCAATGTTGCCAAAGTAAACAAGCACTTGTCTCTCTATCTCGATGGGTAGGGCCGACTGTATACGATGGCGCACTGTCGCCGCCTCTATACCGCTCATCAGCAAGATGCGTGCTGAAGGACATTCGTCATACAGTTCGCGTATCATATTGATAGACAATTCATTGAATCCTATTAGCACATAATGATTTTTTATATTACGGTAGGTCATTCGCCCTGTGTATACCACCCCCACACGCCGCTCTATAATATTAGAGATGGTAGAGATGAGCACACCGCCCAGTAAAACGGATCCCGAAATGCTGATAAGTCCCACTAATATCCTGTTAGGCCAGGCAGTCTCTTCTATTTGGTTACCGGGATCGACAAAGTTATTGTACACCGCCCAGAGTCTTTCTCCCCATTCCTCGTGTCCATGCAGTTGGATGGAAAAGAGTATCGCGATAATAAAAAAGATAGTCAGCACCGTAGCAATGGTAACGAGTAGCAAGGTGAGCTGTGACTTGATACCTCCCGAAATGGTGCGATCCATGTACTCTTGTGAGAATATCTTCTTGTAGTAGTTAATAAAGCGGTTCATCTGAATAATTTATTGATAGTCGTGTTTTATAAGTAGAACATTTAGAGTTGTGTACTTAATCTTCTCCGCCTGCCCATCTCCATTCAAGTCAAAATAATAATCCTTGTTCAGTTCAAGTGTCTGGTTAGTTGCTGCATAAACATTGACATTGCTAAGCAAAAATCCTGCTGTAAAAGCAAAAGACAATGCTCCAAAGATTGATAAAGATTTTTTTAAATTTCCTTTCATAATCTTGTCCTCCTGTTCATACCCTTATAACTTGATTGTACTATTGTTTCGGAAGAAATCAATATGGATTTTCTTTTTTCGTAGTTGCGACAATTGAAACGTTTTCATCTTTATTTTATCATAAATATTTTTTAGAAGCATTTCTCGAATATTTTATGATTTTTTAATAGATTTGCACTGCCTTTTCAACCAATTTTTCATTTTCATAAACAAGCTTTAATGAAAAAAATCTTTCTTCATTATCAAGCAACAACTTTAGAAAAATAGCATCCCCTTCCCATGTTGGAAGTTTAGGCACTTCCGTCTTGCTTACCCATTCCAATTCTCCCTCGTCACAAGTAATAATCTCTCCACGAAAA
>ERZ773225.2837-NODE-2837-length-16585-cov-4.021839_pt1 | contig 16585 bp, 16 predicted proteins | sample MGYA00580993_ERZ773225 | MGnify/ENA primary metagenome ERZ773225 (study PRJEB29015, sample SAMEA2737748) | human gut metagenome | biome: human gut; feature: human-associated habitat; material: faeces | place: China | collected 2012 ... | reverse complement strand
TTGCCGGGCGGTTATTGAAGTACGTCCCGTTCGCGCTGCACGAAAGCACGCGCAAAGAGGCCCTATGAAATCGGAAAGCCCTATTCCCTGATAATGTACACGTGTTCGTTGCGCCCCTGCATGTGGTAATTCTCCCGGGCGTACTCTTCGAGGTAATCGTCGTATTTCAGCCGTTCGAGCAGGGTGCTGTCCTGTGCGATCTTCTCCGAATAATAGCTCTGCTCGCGTGTCAGGGCGTTGATCTGCCGCTTGATCTTCACGGCATGCAGGGCGTTGCGCCCCACGACGAACACCGTGAAGACGACGATGACCGCCGTTGCGACGATCCAGAACCTGCGGCCGAACTGAATTTTCATTTAAGGAATTATCGTATTGCCAACCGCCCGAAGCCTACGCCATCTCCCTCTCCGAGGGAAGGCCGGAATGGGGTCAGACTTGCATCTGACGCCGCAGGCGGCAACGACAGCGATCGACAGCGGACCAAGCGTGAAATCATCCGATTACTTCTCTTTACGGTATATGCATGTATTTGTGCGTCTGAATGGAGATATTCCATTGCGGATGCGCCTTGGCGTACTCGACTATTGCGGGCATGACCTTTTCGGCGACGCTCCACTCGGGCTGGAGGAACAGCAGGCACTTTCCGCCTACGCGGGCGGCATTCCGCTCGGCCCATTCGAAATCCTCCTCCGACTCGACGATCACTTTCAGTTCGTCGGCCCGTTCGAACGCCTCGTCCAGGGGCGGCTGCCGGCGCTTCGGCGAGAGACACACCCAGTCGAAAACACCGCTGAAAGGGTGCGAGCCCGATGTTTCCAGAAAAATCTGCAACCCCCTCTCGCGCAGCGTCTCCGTGAGCACGCCCAGCGGATAGAGCAGCGGCTCGCCTCCCGTGATGACGATGGCCTGCGCCGGACACGACATCGCACGGTCGATCACGGTCTGCACATCGGTCGGCGGATAGAGTTTCGGGTTCCACGTATACTTGGCGTCGCACCAGCGGCAACCCACGTCGCACCCGCCGAGACGGATGAAATAGGCGGGTTTCCCGGCGTGGAATCCCTCGCCCTGAATGGTGTAGAAATCCTCGACCAGCGGCAGCATTCGCCCGCCGTCGAGCCATGCGGGATCGGTCGCGGCAGCCATCACTCCGTCACTACGTAAATATCCTTGAGACTGCGGCCCAGCTGGTCGTAGTCCAGCCCGTAACCCACGATGAACTCGTTGCCGATCTCCATGGCGCGGTACTTGATCGGCAGCGTCTTGCGGTACGACCCGGGTTTGAAAAAGAGCGTACAGACCTCGACCGACGCCGGGTTGCGGGCCTCCAGCTCCTTGATCATGTGTTCGATCGACTCGCCCGTGTCCACGATGTCCTCGACGATGATCACGTGACGGCCCTCGATCGGATTGTTCAGGCCGATCAGACTTTTCACGCAGCCCGTGGAGCAGGTCCCGTCGTACGACGCCAGCTTGACGAACGAAAGTTCGTTCTGGAATTCGATTTTCTTGATCAGGTCCGACATGAACATGAACGAACCGTTGAGAATGCCCAGGAACAGCGGGGTCTCCTTGCCGGCATAGTCGGCATTGATTCGCTGCGCCACGGCATCCACGGCCTTGTCGATCTGCTCGGCGGGGATCATGATTCTGAACTTCTTGTCGTGAAGTTGTATGGTATTCTCCATTTCGTTACGGGATTTTTGGGATTATACCTGCAAAAGTAACTATTTGCGCGCAACAAACGAAGTCTTCGGGCAAAATAAATTGCAGAACGCGCAAACTCCGCACGGCGACGAAAAGAGCCGCCCGGATCGCCCGGGCGGCTCGTAAAACGAAATCGGCGCTTTTCGCCTATTCCGCGTAGGTAAATTCGAATATCGTTTCAGAGGTGACCTTGACTCCGATACCCATCATATCCATACCTACTCCGCCCCACTTGGCAACGGTCACGTAACCCTCGCCGTCCTGGGTGCAGGTTACCGCCTTGGCGGGATCATCTTCCGACATGGCGTCGAACATCGTCGCAGTGGGCAGGTTGAGCGAAGCCTTTCCGTCATAGCCCAGGAAACAAGCCAGGGCATGATCGTCGTCCAGCGAGGTGGTAACACCAGCAATGGCTTTCGCCACATCGACGCCGAAGATGTTGTTCTTCTTGCCGGCATCGCCGTATTCGAACATTCCGTCCGCCGTATAGTTCCCGTTCTCAAAATCGAACGAGACGTAATTGGAGCCGTTGCTCTGATAAACGACGCCGGTGCACTGTCCGTTAACGGCATCATAGGTCCAGGTGAAATCAGCGGGTCTCGAAACGACTTCGCCGCTGACGGTTCGCATGAAGTCGACGTTGCTGCTCTCTACTTTTCCGCCGTTGAGCACCCAGGAGAATGCCCGGATACCGGATTCGCCGTCTTCGTACATCTTGTTCAGGGCCGAAACCTTGTCTCCGTCGAAAGAGAACGTGTACCAGTCGGCAGCGTCTGCGCCCTCGCCCTGCTGAACGGCGGTCACCCGGTTGTCGCTGCCATATTTGAGCGACAACTGCGACACGACGTTCGTTCCCTCGCTGAACAGCATCTCGAAATACATATCGGCCATCTCCTGATCGTTTCCTACCATCTCCAGCATGTGCCTCGTCCGGGTCAACGGACTCGTCGGAACGCTTCCGGTCAGCGAAGCGCAGATCAAGGCCATGAACATCCGGAGCGATGCGAACATAACGGTTTACGTTTCCGCCATCCGTTTCACGAAGCGGCAGATCACATTCTCACTCACGCCCACGACCAACAACGATCTGGCCGTCGGCTCCCGCGTGCAGTGCACCGTAGTCAAGGCCACGGCGCACCATGTGTTCTGCACGTTCCCCAAACGGGGCAGGCTCTACGACGCGGCGATCCGGTCCTCGGAGTTCTACTGGAACCGCCCGACCGACGTGCCGTGCCAGCCGGGCGACCGGATCAACGCCGTCATCACAGGTGAAGAGATCATCGGCAAGACAAAGTACACGACGCTCAACGCCTGCGCGCTGACCCCCAACCCGCTGCTGACCTGCGAGACCGGCGACACGCTCCCCTGCACGGTGCTGGGGACGACCGCAGGCGGCTACCTGATGCGCTGCGGCGGAGCCGTCGGCTTCCTCCACTGCTCCGAGATCATGTGGCAGTACTGCGACCAGTGGCACGGCGTCTGGAAGCGCGGCGAGAAGGTTTCATGCCGGATACTGCACCTCTCGCCCGCGGAAGGCGGCCTGCTGCTGGGCCACAGACAGACCGTCGGCGATCCCTTCCTCAAACACACGCCCGGCGTCGGGAGCGGTTATCCGGCCACGGTGCGGCGCTCCTCGGACGAGAGCGTCCTGCTCGGGGACACCGGGATCGAAGCCACGATCTCCAAGGCCGACATGAAACTTTTCTTCACGGGCGTCGGCCAGTTTATCCCGCAGCCCGGCACAACCATATCCGAGGTGACGGTCGTCCGCATCGAAAACCCCGGGGACCCGAAGCGGCGCCATCCCTTCGTCCGAGTAACCCTGCTTTAACCCACAACGATCCATGGATAACAAACTGCATTACGCGCATACCTTTTTCTGCAGCCACCTCGCCGCCGTCGGACGGGCCTCCGAAGTGCAGGCCGCCGACAAGCGGTGGCAGGCGGAAAAACCCCTGACCCGCGAGGCCTACGAACGGCTCAGCAGCATCTATTACGAGAGTTTCATTGATTCGCTCATGCAGGTCGACGGACAGACCTCGGGGGCGGTCTATGCCGACACGGCGCACCTGACCCTGGAAACCGACCGGCTCTGCACGCTGCGCCACCCAAAGCTCCCCGCCGCGGAATACGCCTTCAGACTGTGCCGGTTCCACCTCTTCTTCTTCCCCTACGACATCTGCCTTTTCGCCATGGAGATCGCCGAAGAGCCTGAAACGACGCTCGACACGCTGATCGCCGCACACGGCATTCTGCGCGAGACCTCCTGCTATGAGATCGCAGAGCAGGGGATTCTGAAATCGCAGATCGACGCCCCGGAGTACCTCGCCCTGCTGGAAGAGATCCTGCGGCTGTGCCCTCCCCGGCCGTCGGCCGAATCCCCGCGTCAGGGACGTTTCTCCGGCCTGACCCTCACCGGCAACAAGCTGAAATGTTTCCAGATCTTCATTTTGGACGACTTCTCGGACGAACTGCTCTTCGAACTGGGAACCTTGAGCCCCGTCGGCTGCGTCGCCGACCACAAACACGAATATTCCCCCTCCCAGGAATATTACGACCGGATCATCCGCACCCACACGATTTCGGCATTCCGCAACTGGAAAGCGCTGGCGCTGGTCGACAGTTTCACCGTGGTTGCAAAAGGCCGCACGGCCGCACAGATGTGGGTATGGCCCAACAGCTATTTCCGGCTGATCTACATCCATGCGCTTTACCAGAAGACGCTGCTCTTCGTCGTCAACCGGCAATTCCGCTCGGCCGCCAACGACCGGAAGTCCATCCGGCTGCTCCACAAAATGAAGGAGCAGGAGCATTGGTACGCCTTCTCGAACATCTCCTACAACTTCCTGCCGCAGCTCATCTACCGGGCCATCGACACCGGGCTGGACATCGCCACCGAGCGCGAACAACTGCACCGCCACCTCGAACAGGAGGCCGAACGCCTCGAAAAGAACTCGGAGCGGCGGCTGGCGGGCCTTATCCTCTTCCTGACGATGCTGACCGTCTGCTCGGCGACCTACGACGGCGCGTCGCTGGTCAAGGATTATTTCGGCTGGGAAAGCGGCACGACCCCGTTCCGGATTTTCGCCGCGCTCCTGCTCTCCGCAATCGTGATCACAAGCATCTCCGTCTGGCATTACCGGCGCAACAAATCCTGATCGGAGATGGAACGAATATCCTATTCGCCCGAAACGCTTTTTCACGTCCTGACCCATTTCGAAACGGCGGACGAAGCCCTGCGCGACAGCCTGCGCCGGGCGGGATTTACCGACGAGGCGATCGACGGCCAGCTACGCATGCCCGGGTCCAAATTCCTCCGCACTTTCGCCCTTTCTCCGCAGGAAGCCGTCGCACGGCTGCAACGGGATTTCCCCGAATCTTTCACCGCCCTGCACCCCGGAACCGACGGCCGGGTGCGCCTGTCGTTCCGCTACGACGCACCCGTCGGAACGAGCGGACTGGCGGCAGACGCGGAGCTGACGCCCGCCGAGCGGGCTGCTGTTCGCAACATCCTGCGCAACGGATGCCCTGTCCGCACGGTCCGCACCTCCCGCACGATCTCCACCGGAGCCTGCCAACTGATCCTCGAACGCACCGGGGAGGCCGGGTATGCCCTGCGCACGCTCTTTCCCGGGGAACTCGCCCCTCCCCTTCCCCTGCCGGGCCAAGTCCCCGATCCTTTCTGGGCGACGCATCTCCTCATCGAATTCAACTGAATCCGGCTGCAACCGGGGGCGGCATGCGCACCGGTTCCGAACCCGTTTTCCAAACAATGCGGGACAGATGCCGTGCATCGTGAAACAGATTTTTGATTTTAAGCCGGAGAGTTCCGTATATCGTGAAGAACGGGGCGCATGGATAGTACCTCAAGTACATTCCATTCGCCCCGTTCGAGGGATGTGCGGAAATAGCCGCTTACAAATCGGAAATCAAACCAGACCGGAGAATCCCATAAACGCCATGGCCAGAATCCCGGCCGTGATCAGCGCGATGGGAATGCCCTTGAACGCCTTGGGCACGTCCTCGAAATCGAGACGCTCGCGGATACCTGCGAAGAGCACCAGCGCGAGGGCGAAACCGAGGGCCGTGGCCACCGAATAAGTGACGCTCTGCAACAGGTTGAACTCCTTCTGGATCATCAGGATCGCGACGCCCAGCACGGCGCAGTTGGTGGTGATCAGGGGCAGGAAGATGCCCAACGCCTGATAGAGCGACGGCGAGAGCTTCTTGAGCATGATCTCGACCATCTGCACGAGGGCCGCAATCACGAGGATGAAGACGATCGTCTGCATATAGACGATGTCCAGCGGCACGAGCACATAGGTCTGAATCAGCCACGCCACGACGGCCGCAATGGCCATCACGAAGGTTACGGCAGCTCCCATGCCCAGCGAAGTCTCGACTTTCGACGACACGCCCAGAAAGGGGCAGATGCCGAGGAACTGCGCCAGCACGACGTTGTTGACGAAGATGGCGCCGATGATGATTGCAAAATAGGAAAGCTCCATAACTATTTCTTGGCTAATTTGTTAAACAATACCATCAGATAGCCCAGCACCAGGAATGCCCCCGGGGCCAGCACGAAGATCAGCGGCGCAACGTCCGCAAAGCCGAGGTTGACGCCGAAGATGGCGCCGCTGCCCAGGATCTCGCGCACGGCGCCGATCACAGTCAGCGCCAGCGTGAAGCCCAGGCCGATGCCCACGCCGTCGAGGATCGAATCCAGCGGGGAGTTCTTCGAAGCGAAGGCCTCGGCGCGGCCGAGGATGATGCAGTTCACCACGATCAGCGGGATGAAGACGCCCAGCGCGCCGTACAGCGCCGGCACATAGGCCTGCATCAGCATCTGGATGATCGTCACGAACGAGGCGATCACGACGATGAACGCCGGGATGCGGACCTTGTCGGGAATGATGTTCTTGATCAGCGAAATCACAAGGTTCGACATGATCAGCACGGCCATCGTCGCCAGCCCCATGCCCATGCCGTTTTCGGCCGAAGTCGTCGTACCCAGCGTGGGGCACATGCCCAGCACCAGCACGAACGTCGGGTTGTTCTTGACGATGCCGCTCGATATAATTTGCAGTTTATTCATTTTGACCTCCTTCCTGAGCCGCAGGCTCGTTGGTTTGTCCGGCGGCGGCCGTCGCTTCGGACGCCGTGTCGGTCGGGGCTTCGCCCGTCGCCACGCTCTTGTAAGCCATCCACGCGCGGTTGATCGCGTCTACATAGGCGCGCGACGAGATCGTTGCGGCGGTCAGCGCATCGACGTCGCCGCCATCCTCCGTCACGGCCAGCTTGCCGTCGACGAGCTTCTTCGATTCGAGTTTCCGTCCCTTGACGCTCGCAAGCAGGACGTTGCCCTCGTCGGCCATCTTGGTACCGAGACCCGGAGTCTCGGTCTGCTCCAACACGTTGACGTTCACGACTTCGCCCTCGGGCGTGAAGCCCACCATCAGGCGCACCACGCCGCCGAAGCCCTGCTTGGTCATCGACTGCACGGCATAACCGCTCACGCTGCCCCCGGCCGTCGCCGTGTAAACCGTGATCGGCATGTCGTCGATGGTCAGCTCCTCGGTCGTCGTGACGTCGAACGCCGGAAGCACCTCGTTCAGGGCCGCCAGCGTCGCGGCCTCCTTGGCCGCCGCGATCGGCTCCACGGTAATCATATTGACGAAGCCCACTCCGGCCGAAGCCACGAGGGTGATGCCGAAGAGGACGGCCGTCATGTTCAAAAGTGTACTTTTCATGCTGTCACCTCCTCTTATTTCACGCCGAAGCGCTTGGGTTTGACATATTTGTTGATCAGGGGCACGCAGGCGTTCATAATCAGGATCGCAAACGACATGCCCTCGGGATAAGCGCCCCACAGACGGATGCACATGGTGATCAGTCCGATTCCCACAGCGAAGATCACGCCGCCCCGAACGGTCATCGGCGAGGTCGAATAGTCCGTGGCCATGAAGATCGCACCTAACATCGCGCCGCCCGCAAGGACATGGAATATACCGGCCCTCCACGCAGTCCCGAAGAGGTATCCCAGTTTATAACCGGCCGAACAGGTTCCGTCGGCAGCCTGCGGAAGCGCGTCGAACGACACGGAGCACATCGCAACCACCCCGGCGAACACAGCCATCGTCGCGAGCACCGTCACGGGAATGTGCCACGTGATCACGCGCCGCCACAGCAGGTAGACGAATCCGCACAGCAAGGCCGCAGCGGCCACCTCGCCCAGCGAACCGGGGATGTTGCCCAGCAGCATCTCCTGCACGCCGATGGCGCCGGGACCCGCCAGCCCCTGCTTCACGGCCGCCAGCGGCGTGGCGCCCGACAGAACGTCGAACGAGCCGTTCACGGGCAGCGGCCAGGTGGTCATCTGCACCGGATAGGCGATCAGCAGGAACACGCGTCCCACCAGCGCGGGGTTGAAGGGGTTCTTGCCCAGGCCGCCGAAGGTCATTTTGGCGACGGCGATGGCCACGAAGGCGCCCATCACGACGATCCTCCAGGGAATCGACGCCGGAAGGTTGAAGGCAAGCAGCACGCCCGTCACCACGGCCGACCAGTTGCCGACGGTAGTCGCACCGCGGACCATGAATTTCTGAATCAGGTACTCGATCACCACGCACGACACCACGGAAAGGGCCGTAACGCGCAGCACGTCCAGTCCGAAGACCACCGTCGACACGACCAGCGCGGGCATCAGCGCGATCACGACGTCGCGCATGATCCGGGTCGTCGACTGGGCCGTCTGCACGTGGGGTGCGGGAGCCACAATGAGTTTATTAGCCATATCTATACTGTTTTTTCATTTACTTTTTAGGTGCAGCCGCTGCGCGTGCGCGGATCAGGCCCATCACGGTCTGCTTGCCGAGGCGCACCCAGTCCAGCAGCGGCAGATAGGCCGGACACGTCGACTGGCAGCAGCCGCACTCGATGCACGAGGTGATCATCAGCGCTTCCAGTTCGTCCCAGCCCTTCTTCTGGGTCATCTTCGAGAGGTAATAGGGTTCCAGTCCCATCGGACAGGCGGAGACGCACTTGGCGCACTTGATGCACTGCGTCGCCTCGCGGCGCTGTGCGTCGCGGCCCGACATGACGGTGATGCCCGAGCAGCCCTTCGTCACGGGCGAGTCGAGGTTCACCATCGCCCGGCCCATCATCGGACCGCCGTTGATCACCTTGCCCGCATCCCCGGGAAGGCCGCCCGCGGCCTCGATCAGCGCCGAGATCGGCGTACCCATGCGGGTCAGCAGGTTCTTCGGCTCCTTCACGCTCTTGCCCGTGACGGTCACCACCCGCTCGATCAGCGGTTTGTTCTTCAGCACGGCCTGATAGACGGCAACGGTCGTCGAGGCGTTGCACACCACGGCCCCCACGTCGATCGGCAGCGCGGGCGGAGGCGGAACCTGACGGCCCATGACGGCTGCGATCAGCTGCTTCTCACCCCCCTGCGGGTACATCACCTTCAGGGGTACGACCTCGATGCCCTTGTATCCGGCGGCGATCTTCGTCAGATGCGCGATCGCGTCGGGTTTGTTGTTCTCGATGCCGATATAGGCTTTCCCGACGCCCACGGCCTTCATCAGAATCGTGACGCCGACGACCAGTTCCTCGCCGTGCTCCAGCATCGTGCGGTGGTCCGACGTAAGATAGGGTTCGCACTCCACGCCGTTGATGATGACGCACTCGGCCTTCTTTCCGGGTGGAACCGAGAGTTTCACGTGCGTGGGGAACGTCGCTCCGCCCATGCCGACGATGCCGGCGTCCTTGATCTTGGCGATGATCTCCTGCGCCGAGAAGGAGCAGACCTTCACCAGCGCCTCCGAACGGTCGATGCCCTCGGCCCAGTCGTCGCCCTCGCGCTTGATGGTGATCATCATCTGGCGCAGGCCCTGGCCGTTGACGACCATATCGACAGCCGTCACCGTACCCGAAATCGGGGAGTGGATGTTCGCCGACATGAAACTGCCGGCTTCGGCGATGAGCTGGCCCGTGAGCACCCGATCGCCTTTGGCGACCTTGGCCACCGCCGGGGCGCCGATGTGCTGTGCGAGGGGAATCGTCACCACATCGGGCAGCGGCAGCACCTCGATCGGTTTGGCGCAGCTCAACTTATTTTCCGACGGATGGACTCCGCCCATTGGAAATGTCTTCATAGTTGGAATTCCTTTTTTACGATTCTTTGTTAGCGGCGGGCGCTGCCGGAGCCTTCGGGGCTTTGGGCAGCGGGTCCATGCCGACGAGCCGGATGGCTCCCGTAGGACATTCGTTCACACACTTGCGGCACAGTTTACACTTCTGCGGGTCGATGTAGGCGAGGTTGTTCTCCACGGTGATGGCATCGAAGGCGCATACTTTCACACACTTGCCACAGCCGATACATCCGGCCTTGCAGGCCTTCATCACCACGGCGCCCTTGTCCTTCGACACGCACGACACGTACACCGCACGGTTCTTGGGCCATTTCTTCCGCAGTTCGATGATCATTTTCGGACATGCCTTCACGCAGGCGCCGCAGGCCGTGCACTTGTCGGCGTCGACCTCCGGAAGTCCCGTTTCCGGGTTGATGTGAATGGCGTCGAAGGCGCAGACCGCGACGCAGTCACCGAAGCCCAGACAGCCGAACGCGCAGCCCGTCTCGCCCACATAGAGCGACGAAGCCACGGCACACGACTTGGCCCCGTTGTACTCGTTGGTGCGGGGACGCTTCTCGCACGTGCCGCCGCAGCGGACGGTCGCCACCTCGGGCTGCTTTTCGGCAGCGGCCTTTCCGAGGTATGCAGCCACGGCTTTCATACAGTCGCCGCCGCCCACGGGGCAGAAGAGCGCCGAGATGTCGTCGCGCTTCACGAGCGCGTCGGCCATGCCCCGGCATCCTGCGAATCCGCAGCCGCCGCAGTTGGCCCCGGGGAGCATCTTCTCCACCTCGTCGATCCGCGGGTCCTCCTCGACCCGGAATTTCCGGGCCACGAAATAGAGGATTACCGCCGAGAACACTCCCAGCGCACACAGCGTCAGGATCGTGTAAAGTAATACTTCCATCAGATTTTTGTTATTGTAAATTGAATTGTGTGTTCGATTTTCCGCCGAAAGAGCCACAGCGCGAAATAATAAACGCCCACGCCCGCAATAGCGGCGAGGGCGCCCGCACCTTCGCTCCATCCGGCGACGGCGATCGTCCCGACCAGAACGGCCAGCAGGACGGCCAGCGCACCGACATAGGCCAGCACGACGGCGCGTACGCCGGCACTCCGCCGCACGCCGACCATCACCTCCCTGCCGGCGGCATACTGCCCGGCCTCGGGGGTCGCCACGGCGACGATCTTGTCCTGCGCCTCGGCCAGGCCGCACGCCTGGCGGGCCTTGCAGGTTCCGCAGGCGCTCCGGGAGGTGATCCTCACATAGACCGTGTCGCGCTCCGTACGTTCCACCACGCCGCAGTGTTCGATCAAATCCGCCACGCCCTAATCTCCGTATTTGTTGGTGAGGGGCATCAGCCGCTCATGTCCGAACGTGCACGACGAGAGCCGCAGCACGGGCGGAAACTGGTAGCGTTTCTTCTCGTTGCGCATGATCATGCCGTGGATTTTCTCCACCACCTCCGAGTCGAAGCCCGCGTTGACGATCTCCTCGCGGTGCTGCCCCTCCTCGATCATGCGGAACAGGATGGCGTCCACCACCTCGTAGGGCGGCAGAATGTCGCTGTCCTTCTGTCCGGGATGCAGTTCCGACGAAGGTTCCTTGGTCAGGATGCTTTCGGGGATCGGGTTGCCCTGCGTCCGGTTGATATAGCGTGCCACGTCGTACATTTCGCTCTTGTAAAGGTCGCCCGTGGGGCTGAAAGCGCCTGCCGTGTCGCCGTACAGGGTGCAGAGCCCCAGTGCGTTCTCGCTCTTGTTCGAGGAGTTCAGCAGGATGTAGTCCGTTTTGTTCTGGAGGGCCATCAGCAGCACCGTGCGGATACGCGTCTGGATATTCTCCTCCGTGGCGTCGAACTCCGTGCCGCCGATGACCGGCTTGAGGGTGTTCACCACGCTGGTATAGATTTCCGAGATCGGAATGACGTTGTATTCGATGCCGAGGTTGCGCGCCAGCTCCTTGGCGTCCTCCACCGACTCGAGGGACGAGAAGGGCGAGGGCATCAGCAGCGCGCGGACATTCTCCGCCCCCAGCGCATCGGCGGCGATCGAGGCCACCACGGCCGAGTCGATGCCGCCCGAAAGGCCGATCGAAGCCTTCCGGTAGCCGTTCTTGCGGAAGAAGTCCCGCAGTCCGCAGCGTGCCGCCTCGTAGACCAGACGCGTGCGGTCGTTGTAGGTCGAGGGGATCGTGATCGGCCGGGCGGACGCCTTCGTATCGAAAATCTGGAAATCCTCCTCGAAATTCTTCATCATCAGCACCAGTTCGCCGCGGCTGTTCAGCGCGCCCGACGTGCCGTCGTAGACGATTTCGGTCGAACCGCCCACCTGATTGACCAGCACGAGATTCTTGCTCTCGACGAAAGCCAGGTTGCGCATCATCTCGTAACGGTAGGTCATGGTTCCCTTGCCGTATTTGCGGGCGTTGATCGAGATGACCGTTTCGACCGACTGGTCGAAGTCGCGCTCGCGGCTCAAATCGTCGCCCACGATGATCGCGCACTTATGGCCCTTGATCGTGGCGTATTCATAGCCTTTCGAAGGGACCAGGAAACCCATTTCACGGCGCGCCGTGATGTATTTCTTGCCGATGTAGCGCAGCACCTTGCGATCCTGGATCAGCGCCGCGGCGCTGATCGTGCCGTCCGCCGTGAGGATCGGAAGACCGACGATGGCGGCGATGCCGTCGCAGCACGAGGCTATTTCGACCAGAGCGTCCTCGCAGAGTTCGAGGAAGGTCGTCTTGCGCAGCAGGTCTAAGGCGGGGGTTCCGCTCACGGCCTGTTCGGCGAAAATCACCAGGTCGGCATGCTGCGCTTTCGCCTTGTGAATGGAGTCGATGATCTTCGAGGCATTGCCGTCCACGTCTCCGATCGTGTAATTCAGCTGAGCTATGGCTATTTTCATGCGAATAATTTAAGTCCGGAAATTACAACTTTGCAAAGTTAAGGATTATTTGCAAAAGTCGGAAAGATTTTCGATGTTAATAAATTAACATTCCCGCATTTACAAAAATATTTAAAAATAAAAAAGGCTCCCGGTTTTCCGGAAGCCTTTTCGCTGTTCGTATCGTCTCTATTCCTGCGTTTCGTCGGGATCGGCAACGAGGATGCGGCCGCAGTATTCGCAGATAATGATCTTCTTGCCCTGGCGGATGTCCACCTGACGCTGGGGCGGGATGCGGTTGAAGCAGCCTCCGCAGGCGTCGCGCTTGACGGTCACCACCGCCAGTCCGTTGCGGACGTTGCGGCGGATGCGGTCGTAAGCCGCCAGCAGACGCTCGTCGATCTTCTCCTTGACACGCTCGCCCTGTGCGGCGTATTCCGCCACCAGCGGAGCCGTCTCGGCCTCGATGCCCTCCAGTTCGGCCTTCTTGGCCGCGAGGTCGGCAGCGCGCTCTACGGAGAGGTTCTCGGCCTCCTCCAGCTGGAGTTTCTTGGCCTTCACGCCGGCGGAATACTCCTTCAGGCGCTTCTCGGCCAGCTCGATTTCAAGCTCCTGATACTCGATCTCCTTGGTGATGGCGTCGAACTCGCGGTTGTTGCGCACGTTGTTCTGCTGCTCCTTGTAGTTGCCGATCATGATTTTAGCCTGGTCCACCTCGCGCTTGCGCTGCTTGGTCAGCGTGTTCAGCTCCTCGATCTCGGCGTTGATGTGTTCGATGCGGGTCTTCATCCCGGCCATCTCATCCTCGAGGTCCTGAACCTCGAGAGGCAGTTCGCCTTTCACCTTGTTGATTTCGTCGATCTTGCTGTCGATCTTCTGCAGCTCATAGAGCGCCATGATCTTCTCCTGCATCGAATAATCGACGTCGGCCGTCTTCTTTTGCGTTGCCATATGTTGTCTTTATAGTTTAGACTTAAACCAGATAGTTTACCGGATTGCGCGAGCGTTCACTCTTGCGAACCGCAAAGGTACATAAATTTTTCGATAAAATATCAAATATTAATTGAATTGCGCAATATTCGCTTTCGAAATGACCTATATCCGCCACCGTGAGGGCCTTGTCGGGCGCCATGAAGTCGTTGTACTTCATGTCGGCGGTGATGTAGATGTCGGCCCCGGCACGGCGCGCTTCGCCGATCAGCGAGGCCCCGGCCCCGGTGCAGACCGCCACGCGGCGCACCCCGGATGTCGCTATGTCACTGTACCGTATGACGCTCACCTCAAGCCGCCGTTGGATGATCCGCATAAATTCCACGGTGTCAATGGCTTCCGGCAGTTCGCCCACGACGCCGAACCCCGCGCCGTCCCCGGTCTCCGAAGGCTGGAGGACCCGAAGGTTCCCCACGCCCAGCATTTCGGCCAGCCGCCAGCTCATGCCCCCGGGGGCGCTGTCGAGGTTGGTGTGGCAGGCGTAGAGCGCAATCCGGCTGCGGATGGCCCGCTCGACGCACCGCTCGACGGGATCGGCCGAGTTGAACCGCTTGAGCGCGCGGAAGACGATCGGATGATGCGTGATCACCAGATCGCACCCTTCGGCTTCGGCCTCGTCCAGCACCTCTTCGGTAACATCCACGGCCAGCAGGGCCTTGTGCACCTCGTCGTCGGGGCGGCCGACGATAAGTCCCGCATTGTCATACGATTCCTGCCACTCAAGTGGGGCAAAGCGTTCGATAATGTCGGTTATTTGTTTGATAATCATATGAGTTAATTATATTATACAGCATTCAGGAGTTCTTCGCCGCCTGCACCTGCGCTTTTAGCCGGTCTGTCGCTTCGCGGCATTACGCCCCGCCGAGGCGGGGGCTTGCGAAGACGGCGGCACACCGTGAATACGCCCGGTAAAGCCGCGAATCCTTGAACAATACCCCGCGCGGATCGAGAACGTCTTTACGGACAATGCTCAAAATAAGGATTGTTCGTAAAACGCGAACAGCTCTTTGGTTTCGGCCTCCTCCTTCTTGCGGCGGGGCCTGCGGACGTTGCGTTTGACGGCAGGCTGCGCCGAGGAATCCCCGGCGGCTTTCCCGGCGGCTTTCCCGGCGGCATCGTCCGACGGTTCGTCGATCTTCACCACGGCCTTGGCCCGGCGGCGGCGCACGGGCGTTTCGGCGGAGGCATCGGCGGCGGCAGCATCGGCGGCAGCAGCATCGGCGGCAGCATCGGCATCGGTCATATCGGCATCCGAAGCAGTCACGATCTCACCCTCCCCGGCTTTCAGGTCCTCGCGAACCTCGACCAGCAGGGCGCGGATACGCTGCAACCGCTCCATCAGTTCGGCATCACGGTCCACGCCGCTCTCGGAGGGCGCCTTCCGGAGCGCCTTCTTGGCCCCTTCGAGCGTCATGCCGCGCTCCTTGACCAGGTGGTAGATCATCTTGAGGTTCTCGACGTCCTCCGGCGAGAAGAGGCGGTTGCCTTTCTTGTTGCGCTTGGGGCGGAGAATGCTGAACTGCGACTCCCAGTGGCGGATCAACGACGTGTTGACGTCGAACATCTCGGCCACCTCGCCCATCGAATAAAAAAGTTTATCGGCCATATCTATTGTTTTATAATTCGCAATGAGTTGGGATACAGGTTATTCACCCGTGCGCCGATCCGTTTGGCGAATCCCAGCGCACGCCCCCGCGAGCAGACGAGGTTCATCCCCTCGGCCAGCCCTCCGGCGGCGATGTCCTGCCGGCGCAGGAAGCGCAGCGTCTCTTCGTCGTCCAGTTCCGCCGCAGGCAGCGCTCCGCGGTTCATCCCATCGAAAAAAGCCAGCGCGGGATCGGGTTTCAGCACTCCCTTGAACACCTGCCCCAACGCCACGCCCGAATAGATCACGGGCAACGCCTCGGAGAGCGTCCGCACGGCGTCGGCCTGCGCGGCGTACCATGCATAGCAGGTGTCGGCCACCGCTGCGAAGCGCATACCGCCGGGATTCCGCACCCAGCGGGCCAGTTCGCCGGCGGTCTTCCGGTCCACGGCCGCAAATACCGTGCGACGCGCCTTCGGCGCGCGCACGCGCCCCCCGGCGTCGAACGATTTGCGGGCCACGGCGGCGAAGAACCCTTCGCCGCAGGTCCGGTGGGGATAGAACCGGAACGTGCGGAACGCTCCGACACGCCCGCAAGCGATGCCCCACGCATCTTCCACAGCCGTTTCTTCCGACTCGGCGATCTCGTCGCCGGCCCACGCCGCCATCCGCTCCAGCGCGCCTTCGTCCTCGTCGCGGTTGAACGTGCAGGTGCTGTAAACGAGCGTGCCGCCCGGTTTCAAGGCCCGCCACGCCTCGCGCAGGATTTCATCCTGCCGCGCGGCGCACTGTTTCACGTTGCCTTCGCTCCATTCGCCGCGGGCGTCGGGGTCCTTGCGGAACATCCCCTCGCCCGAGCAGGGGGCATCGACGGCCACCACGTCGAACCACGCCTCGAAATCGCCCAGCGCACGCGGCTCGCAGGTCGTGACGGCCACGTTGCCCGTGCCCCACTTGCGCACGTTGTCCGCCAGCACCGAGGCGCGGCGGCGGTCGATCTCGTTGGCGACGACCAGTCCGTCAGGCCCCACGAGCGACGCATAGAGCGTCGTCTTGCCGCCCGGAGCAGCGCAAAGGTCGAGAATCCGCCTGCCGGCGACTTCGACACCCTGCAACAAATGTCCCACGAACTGCGACGCGGCCTCCTGCACATAGTAGGCCCCCGCATGGAAATCGCTGTCGAAGGTGAACTGCGGCCGCGCCGCGAGGTAATATCCGTCGCCGCACCACGGCACCCGGCCGTCGGCGTCGGCCAGCACGGCAGGCGGCACTCCGT
>ERZ773225.2820-NODE-2820-length-16683-cov-26.704955_pt1 | contig 16683 bp, 11 predicted proteins | sample MGYA00580993_ERZ773225 | MGnify/ENA primary metagenome ERZ773225 (study PRJEB29015, sample SAMEA2737748) | human gut metagenome | biome: human gut; feature: human-associated habitat; material: faeces | place: China | collected 2012 ... | reverse complement strand
ATCTTATATTACCACCATCTAAATCAGTTGTAGTACCACCCAGTCTATCATTCATTAATGATACTGATGGTGCTGTATTATATGTAATACTATTATTTGTTGCTGTTACCTTTGCTGCACTAGTATATAAACTAATAATAGTGTCTGCTGCTGTTGGTTCTTTTTGAAGACTAGCAGTGCAATCTACTGATATACTAAGAGATTCGTTAGATATATTACCTAGTTCTTCACTATTATCAAGCCATACATATACTGTATATATTTGCTTAGTTTGTTCTAGATATAGATTTTTTAATATTGTTACTTTTGAACCGGATGTAGTACCTTTTAAGGATCCTGTACTAAGTACATTACCATTATTTACTACAGCATATTTAAGTGCAGGACTATTACTTAAATTAGTACCTATAGTATTAACAGTTAATTCTATTTTACCATATATATCATAAGAGTCATCCTTCTTCCAAAATTCAATATCGCTACTTGCTCCACCTTCATAAGAAGTACTAGGATTTAAAGTAGCGGCAGTTATATCAGTACCTTTAACATAATTAATATAATATGCTAGTCCATGTGTTGTTGTATTTACTCCAATATTTTTAGATAACTGAGCTTTATATAAAGCATAAGTACCACTTACTATTATTGTTATCACTAATACACTTAAAGAAATTATCATAAATAGTTTACTCTTTTTCACAATATTCACCTTACTTTTCTACTAATACAATGATATCATAATATAAAAAAAAGTGCAATAAACTCACACTTTTTTCTTGAGTATTTTTTTGATTATGTAAAATAATATTGTAATAAATGTATAGAATATTATTACTAAGATACTTCCTATTATACTGGTATTTTCTACTCTTACTATTAAGGTTAATAATACTAATATTAAGCATAATATTATATTTTCGTAAATAATATTTAAAATATTACTAAAATTATTTAAAATGCTTATTTTTAACTTTTTATTTATAAATATAATACTAATAATTGTACTAGTAGCCATACCTATTATTATAGATAATACACTACCAAAATATAGACTACTACCCATACGATAACTGGCATTAATAAGTGGTATTTCAAATACTAGTTTAATTATTAATCCACTTAATAAGGATATTTTATTTATTTTACTACTGGTAACTTTTATACTTATATCCATTACATAATTATATAATGTATAAAAGAATATTAATACTACTAAATCAAACAGAAAATTATTATTACTAAATAGTATTTTACAAATAGGACCTGATATTATCATTAAAAGTATTGTTATTGTAATCAAATAATTAGATACTTTAATTATTTGATTACTAAAATTATCGCTATTTACTTCAAGATGTTTTTTTAATATATAACTAATATATTTTATAAAGTATATTCCATAGAAGTATACATTAACTATAATTATACTTGTATTTTCATAACTATAATTATATTTATTAATTAAAGTATAATATAGTATTATTATTGATGTATATATATAGCCTTCTTTAATAAGATTATATATAGTTATACTTTTATTAATATCTAATATACTTCTTATTATTTCTTTATAATTATATTTTTCTCTTACTTTTACTTTATTTTTTCTTAATATAAAGATATATAGTAATAACATTATTATAATAAATATCATTATATTTACTGAGTATAACAGTAATACTTTAATATAATCATCTAATTTAAATACTTGATATAAAAGTATACTTGATATACTATTTATTAATAATAGTAATAATAAATATATATTAAATAATTTATTACCCAGTTTTTTATATTTTGTATATTCTAGAAATATACTTGTTATTTTAATTATAATTATAGTTAAAGTAAATAATACTCCAAGTACATTTATTATATTTAATCCTTTAATAGACATAACACTACCTATTAAGAATGATAATGCACTAAATACTATAAATAATAAACTAATAAATATAATTGTTATTTTATATATTTTATATTTATTTTTATACTTTTCTAATGTACTTTTTATATTTAATTCTGAAAATATATTATATAGTAATATACTTAGACTAGAGCTTAATACTAAATTTAATATATTACTATTCTTAGTAATGTAGTTTAATAGTACTAAAAATAACATAAATAGTAAATATATAATATTAATTTTCTTTTTCATTACTCACCTACAATTAAATTATATATTAAATATTAAATTTTTGCAATTTTTTTTAAAAAATGGTTGCTATTTTTTTAATGTTGTTGTATAATCTATATTGACTGATGTCTTGGTAGCTCAGCTGGATAGAGCAATCGCCTTCTAAGCGATCGGTCTGGAGTTCGAATCTCCACCAGGACACCACTTTAAATATTAAAGCCTTATAAAATAAGGCTTTTTTATTTTACTTTTCACCTATTTTGGAGTAATTAAAAAATACTAGAGTTTATTATTCTAGTATTTTTTTTAATTAGTTTGAACAGCAGTCACATTAGCTTTAACAATAATATTTTTACTATCAATATCATCATTAGCCTTATTTCCATCTATATAAAATATTATTAGATAATCTTGTCTTGTACCGTCATCAGCAAGTGCTTTTTCATAGACAGTTCTACTACCAGAACTTGGAATAGTATCTGTAGCTAAAATATCAAAAGTCATATTTTCTAGCGTTCTTGCATCAACTCCAGAAAATAGGGATGCATCATAACTTGCTACTACATAATTTAGTGCTCCAGAACAACTACCCGAAGCATTATATATGCTTGGTATTAAATCTGCATTTAATTGAATGGATAATTTGGCTTTTACTTTTGTGCATTTTGGATCTTTGCTAGCACTTAAATTAGTTACAGCCATTCCTCTTTTTATTGTAATCTTATTATTAGATATTAATTTATTAGCATCTACAAGTAGCATATCATCAGTAACTAAATTACCTTCGGTATAATTAATATTGAAACAAGCTGTATTACCACTTATATTTATTCTACTACTTTCCCAAGTAAACCAAGCAAAAGTAAATCCTGCGATCAATATAACAAATAGTACTATACCAATAATAGTTCCAATTATTTTAATTTTTTTATTTTCCTTCATAGATATCTCCTACTCTTTCTATTTAAGTATATCATTTTGAAGTTTATTAGTCAATTGAAAGAAAATATTTTTTATTTTAAATCACTTAATGTTAAAGCATATACCTCATTATTATTAACATAAAAAGATACTGTTTCTAAATTATTATATATATCATTCATAGAAAGTCCTATTGTGTATATAACTTCTTCAAGTATTTTGTTACTATCTGGATCACTTAATAATAGTTCATTGAAATTTAATTTTAAATTATTACCTTCTAATTCATAGTCATTTAATACTACACCGGCATTTAAATGACTCATTAAATTTGTTTCATATATTGGAGAACTACTTAATTCTTTAATTATTACTTTTACCGGTTCTATTTCCTCTTTATTTATATATTTAGTTACTGGTACATAATAATTACTATCGTTATATTTATTTACATAATATACCGTATATGAATCAATATTATTAATCGTTGTTAATTCATATTCTTTATTTATACCATAACTTCTATCTAATACTGAAGGAATTATTTTTTTGCTATGTGGAAGATTTGTTAATATATTTCCTTCTACTTTAATTATTATTTTATCTATACCTTTGATACTAGTTAAAGTATAAATTATTGATTCAATCATCTTTTCTTCTTCTACTTCTGATACATCAAGAAATTCTTTTGAAAAATCTATTGTTAATATTTTATCTTTTAATTCTATATTAAGTATACTAGTATCTGGTGGTATAATACTCCTGAAGCCATTAGGAATAATATTTGATTTTTTTCCTCCAATAGTAAGACTATCTAATAGATCTTTAGCTTTATCTATATCATTACAATTACAACTAACAATATTTGTTCTTGCTACATAATCATTTTTATCTATTAAATATATTGTGTCAGTAATATTATTATAAGTATATTCAATATCTTTGTTTTTTAATTCTATTTCTTTTCTATTATCTGGTATTAAATATATTATTAGCAGCAGTAAAACTGCTGCAGTAGATACCATTATTTTTTTAATAGACATTCTTTTTAACATAAACCTATCACCTAGTAAAATATATGTGTTAATTAGTAAATAAATTACATGAGAAAAAGAAAAAAGCACAATTTGTGCTTATAATGATATTTCACCAAGCCTAATTAGTTCTACCACCGCTTGTGCTCTTCCTTTTACAGATAGTTTTTGCATAGTATTAGAAATATGATTTCTAACTGTTTTCTCACTAATATTTAAAATATCAGCTATTTCTTTCGTACTTTTATTATCCACTAGTAACGAAAATACTTCTTTTTCTCTTTTGGTTAATATACCTTTACTCATAAATACCTCACTTCCCTTGTACATAGGGTGGTCAATGTCTTTTCATATTATTGTATTCCTATATTAAAATAAAGTGAGGTATTTTAACCTAATTTAATTAAATTTTACCGAAATATACATCTTATTGTCAAACTCTTTTTGAACTAGTCGCATTATCTCATTAGCTTTAGAGGTATTAGAATCATCTGAATCGAGTACCACTCTTACATTATCACCATCTATTTTAACAAAATTATCACAACTGCACATTTCTTTTATCTTAGTTTCTATTGTCTCTTCTTTAGAAGAATTTTTATTTATTAATTTTAATTCTTCAAAATAATTGTTTTTTTCTTCGATACTGACACTTTTATCAGTAATTTTTTCTTTCAAGCTATTTATTTTTTCTTTAACTGTGGTATCATCTTCTACTTTAAGAGAAGCAACTACACTTGATTCTTTTATTTCTGTACTTGTAGTTTCTGATTCTTTATTTGATAAATCTTTATCAAATACTTCATTAGGCATTGTTACATAATAAATAGATAATACTAATACTAAACTAAATAATGTTAAAAACCATAAATTTTTCTTATTAATCATATTCTTTCCTCTTCTTTCTATTTAAATATATTAGTAATAAGAAAAAAATATGAAATAAATTCATATTTTTTAGCTTCTTTTATAATAAATGATAGTTTGTTCCTCTTTTGAAATTTCTTGTTTTAATATTAGCATATTGGCATCTTCCAAAGTAACATAATATTTGCCTTTTAAATACCAATCATTATCTTTAATATTTAAGATACCGCCTTCATATGTATAATTTGCTGTGCCACACTCGATATTATCATCACTATTATAGTAGCAAAGTTTCATATTATTATTTTTTTGTAATTCAATAACACATCTCCATGGAACCATATTAGAAGTTTCTTTTCCATCTAATATAGTTTTATTTTCTTCAAGTGTCCATGTTCCATATAGTTCTTCTATTTTTATATTATTTCTATTTGTAATATAAATAATAGTTACAAAAATAATTGCAAATACTAGTACTAATAGTAGTATAATTAATATCTTTTTTTTCATAATATTTCACCTCTAATTACATGCATCATAAGTTCCTGTACAACTACCATTTGGCTTTTGCTGATATACTCTACACTGGTTATTTACGCATGCAGCGCCACATGAATTACTAGCACTACATTGACTATCTTTAGTACAATAGCCACATGGTTTTACGGGAGAACCGCCAGTACCACCACCACCAGTACCACCACTACTAGGGCAATACCAATTAGCCTTAAGTTCAATATTGTATTCATCACTATCAACATCAAACCACTGCCTAATGACTTTACTTTCTGGATAATAGTACCAACCATATAGTGAGCAGCCGCTTCTTGATATCCTTGGCATAGTAATATTCGTTAAATAATAACTACTATCAAAGGTATACCTTACTCCTGCGGTGGCCATAAAGAAGAATTCTGTAGTGCCATCACTAAATTTACCTCCATCAGCATAAAATGTAACTTTATGACATTGTGTTAAATTATTTCTGAGAATAGTGCCTGATGTACTTTGTTTATTCTTTGATGTGTAGTTACATCTTGCATCAGCGCTTGAAGCAGAATCACATGTAGTAATATAATAGTAATCACTACCTGAACATCTATAATCATTAATAGAATCTTCCTTAATCCAATTAACATATAATGTTACTTCACAATCTGAATTAGATGCATCACATAAATCATTGACATCATATCTAGTTGCTTGATTAAATGTATTTTTTGCATCATTATACCATTCTTTACCACTAACTGCTTTATAGCCACTTCTTACAATATTTATATATGCAGGATTATTATAATTATATAAACCATTCGAACCTAACATATCACCATAATTATATGCTTCTATTATTGTACTTCCGTTTAATGTTACATATGATCCACTTGTACTATAAGCAGAATTATTAGTATTTAATTGACCACCATTAACATTATATTTAATTTTAATTTTATTTGCCTTCCAGCCAGCATAGACTGTTATATTTTTTGTATAGTTATATGTATCAGATGATAAATATTGTGCTACTCTTCGGCCTTCATTTACACCATATGTTAAATAATGGTTATATAATTTATCTGCATCATAATTAAAAGCATTATATAAATCTGGATTTGTATCAGCATAATAATTTAAAGGTTTGTCTTTGTAATCAGGGTTATACCATCCAATAAAAGTATAGCCTTTCCTTTTTGGAGTACATAAAGTACCAATTTGTGAATTATAATTAACAGTCTTTGATGTACATCCACTTCCATTATTATTATTATATGTTATGGTATATGTTGACAATTTAGTTATTGGATAATATGTTTCACTCTTATTTATAGATTTTGAAATATTTACATTCCAACTGCTTGTTGTAGCACTACTATTAGTATTCCAACCAACTACACTATATCCTGCTTTTTTTATAATTGGAGAAGTAATAGTACAACTTTTATTTCTATCTGCTAAACATAACTTTTTAATATCACTAGTTTGTCCACCAATTGTATCAGCAGTTCCTCTACTAAATATAGTTATATAAGAACTAAAACTTTTTGTACTTGACTTAGAATTATTACTTTTATCTCTTGTTTCAGCAGTAACATCAAAATCTCCATTCTCTGTATAAGAAAGTATTACTTCTTTATCTGATACTTTATACCAAGAATTAATTGATATTTCCTTGGTCTCTTTATCACAAACATAATTATTTGTTATAGTACTTAATGTACACTTCTTTACATTTTTATTAGATGTAGCATTAATATCAGATTTAAAATAATGATCCCCTTTGGCTTCTATTATATTAGTGTCATCATAAGTTATCTTAATACTATCATTACCATTTATGCTTATAGTAGGTTCTTTTATATCTAGTGTTTTAATATTTTTTGTAGTACATGCCTCTGAATCATTACTTGATGTCATACATACTCTTATGTCATATCCCGTATTTGATTCTAGTCCTGTAATCTTACATTTATTACCATTAATTGTAGTATTGTTATTTTCTATAAATTCTGCATTTCCGCCATCAATTCTACTCTTAGCATAGCTGCATTTCCTTTCTGTTATATTACTACTAGTACCATCTTTAGTTTTAAACTCGGCATCAGTAAATTCTGCAATTATAGTATCAGTATATGTTTTTTCCCCTTTAATAGTAGGGAGTTTCTTTATATTTTCTGGTTTTTTACCACCAGTACAATAATTAAATGCCTCTATTTTATCCGTTTCATTCTCACTAATTTGTGGTGTTAAAACAAATTCTTTTTTTATTACTTTAGTAGTTTTATCTTTTACTACTGCTATATAATCATTTAAACCTATTGTATTACCTTCAACATTTTTAGCATTTTTATCTAAAAGACCCTTATTAATAAGTTCTTGTATTGTAGTACAAAAATATATATTATTAGATTTATTAGAAGCCTTCCAAGTATCATCTGTGTATTCATTTGAATATGTTCTAGCAGCTTCTTTTATACCACTTACTGATATTGTTGTACTAGTAATTTTAGCCTTATCTACTGAACTAATAATACCATAAGTTGTTAAACCTAATACTAAACCTATTATTAATATTGTGGCTAATAACTCTATTAAAGTAAAACCCTTATTAGATAATTTCTTCATTCTTTATCACCTACCATAATTAAATTATACAGTAAAAGGTAAAAAAGAGCAAGATATTTTATAACTGAAATATAATGCATTTCTTGCTTGCTTAAACAATAAGAAAAATTTGTATAAAAAAACAAGTATTTTAATATTTACTTGTTTTCTTACTTTCTATTAATTTTTTTTAAGTAGTTTTTTATTATAATTAAATATTTGTCTTTTTATCGAGTCCAACACCAATGTGTAACATTTGGTTTGTATTTATTTTTCCAAGCACACATATATTTTCCTTCTTTTTCTGTTTTTCCACTCTTCATATTTGTATCACAATATAAATTAATTAAATTACCTCCTGCAACACCACAATCAGCATCTTCATTACAAGTACAATTTAACAATTTTCCTTCACCAGAATCACCGCCTGAGCCTCCAGAACCGCCAGAACTGGTTGGACAAGTTAATTTACTTCTACTATCAACCAAATAATCTTTCCAGTTACCATCTGAACCTGTTCCACCTTTTGACATGTAGCATTTATCATCAACCTCATACCACCAATCATTAACTAGCTTAGTTCTTACTTTAACTGGTACACCGCAGGCATAAGCTGTAACTATAGAGTAACTTGTTCCTGAACCACTACGGCAATTTAAACCAATATTAGCATTTATATACATTGTTTTTGTACTAACTTCAGTCCAATTAACTCCAAGCGTTATTGTACAATCAGTTTTACTAGCATCACAGAAATCACTAGCTTTATATGTATTTGTATCTTGACTATATGTTTGCTTAGTACAGTTTCCACTTAAACATTTCCATTCTGCTCCACTTACACCTTCATAACCATTTCGCATAATATTTAAATAACTTGAATTATTATAATTAGGTAATCCAGTAGACATAATAGTATCATTATAATACATTGAATGTAAATTACTACCATTTTGAGTAACTATACCATTTGCATCTACTGAATATGCTGCCGTAGATATCAAGGTACCACCATTAACACTAAAGTTTATTATTACTCTATTTCTACGCCACTGAGCATACATAGTTATATCACTATTACCAGAATATGTTGCACCAGCAGAATATGAGGTTCCATTACCAGCACTACTAGTATTCCAATTAACAAACGTATATCCTGTTCTAATAGGTTTACTAGTACTTAAAGTTATGTTTTTATTATGTTCTTTTACTTGATTACTAGGCGCACCACTTCCACCATTAGCATTATATTTTATAGTATACGTCTTTAATTTTACTATTGGAAAATATGTTTCACTCTTATTTATATTTTTTGAAGTGTTTTGTGACCAAGTACTTGTCATAGCATTACTATCGGTGTTCCAACCAACTACATTATATCCTGCTTTTTTTATAATTGGAGAAGTAATAGTACATGTTTCATCCTTATTTACCAAACACAATTTTTTAATATCATTAGTTTGTCCACCAATTGTATCAGCAGTTCCTCTACTAAATATAATCTTATATAAACTATAGTTTTTATCAGTAGATTTATAATTACCACTCTTGTCTCTAGTTACCGCAGCTATAGTAATATCTCCACTATTTGTATAAGATAATTTAACTTCTTTGTCATCTACTTTATACCATTTATCTTCTGTAATATTTATAGTACTATCACTACTACAAGAAAAAGTTTCTCCCTCTTCGTTACAAGTACTTACATTTTTATTAGATGTAGCATTAACATCAGATTTAAAATAATGATTACCATTTTGATTACCATTTTCATCTATTATATTGGTATCATCATAAGTTATCTTAATACTATCATTTGTATTTATATTTATACTTGGAGATTTTACTTCTTTTGTTTTAACTATTTCTGGAGTAGAACAAGCACGTGAATCATTTTTTGATGTCATACAAACTTTAACATAATAGTTTTTGTTTTGCACTAATCCTTCAATCTTACACTCTTTATTAGTGATTGTACCTTTGCTTGTAAAATTACCACTGGTAGTTTCGTCATAAAGACATTCTCTCTTTTTAATATTACTAACATTACCATCTTTAGTTTTAAATTCGGCATCTGTAAATTCTGCAATTATAGTATCAGTATATGTATTTTTTTTGTTAATGATAGGCAATTTCTTTATATCTTCTGGTTTAATATTACCAGTACAATATTGATGTGCCTCGTGTTTTTCTTCATCTTCATTGAAGGCTTGTAAAGTTAAAACAAATTCTTTTTTTATTACTTTAGTAGTTTTATCTTTTACTACTGCTATATAATCATTTAAACCTATTGTATTACCTTCAACATTTTTAGCATTTTTATCTAAAAGACCCTTATTAATAAGTTCTTGTATTGTAGTACAAAAATATATATTATTAAGTTTATTAGAAGCCTTCCAAGTATCATCAGTGTATTCATTTGAATATGTTCTAGCAGCTTCTTTTATACCAGCTAATGTTAATTTTGAGCCTTCATCTTTAGCACTTTTTACTGAACTAATAATACCATATGTTGTTAGACCTAATACTAAACCTATTATTAATATTGTGGCTAATAACTCTATTAAAGTAAATCCTTTATTTGATAACTTCTTCATTCTCTATCACCTACCATAATTAAATTATATAGTAAAAAGAAAAAAAGAGCAAGATTTTTATATCCTTATTGGATCAAAATCAAACTCTACTTTTACCTTGGAATTATTTTTATACATACTATCAATAAATTTTAATGTATCATATAGGTTATTATCCTTTTGATATTTTAATATTATTTGATAATGATATATATTATTTATTTTAAACATACTTGCAGTAGTAGGTCCCAATATTATGGTACTGGGATTTAATTTACTTTTTAAATAGTTTCCTATTTTACCGGATTCTTCAAAACCTATATTATAATCTTTAGAGGTAATACTAATTAAAGTCATATAATAGTATGGTGAATATTTTAACATTTTACGCATTTGCATTTCTTCTTTATAGAAACTTATATAGTCGTGTCTTGAAGATAATTCGATACTATAATGTTCTTTATTATATGTTTGGATTATTACTTCACCAGGACTTGTACTACGGCCCGCTCTACCAGATACTTGGGAAAGTAACTGGAAGGTATTTTCTCCCGCTCTAAAGTCTGGTACCATTAATGATGAGTCAGCAGATACTACTCCCACAAGAGTTACCAGTGGAAAATCTAAACCTTTAGCTATCATTTGAGTACCTATTAAGATATCATATTTATGACTACCAAAGTCTTCAATTATTTTTTCATGTTGTCCTTTTTTACTAGTGGTATCGACATCCATTCTAACTATTTTAGTGTCATATAATTTATGTAATTCTTCTTCTAGTTTCTCAGTACCAAGTCCATAGTCTTTGACATTTTCTCCACCACATTTAGGGCATTTATTATTTAATGGTACTGCTTTACCACAGTAATGACATTTTAGATTGTTACTACTTTTATGATAAGTATATGTAATATCACAGTTTGGACATTTCAAAGTATAACCACAGTCCCTGCAGGTTATTACTGAAGAGTATCCTCTTCTATTTAGAAGTAATATTACTTGTTCATTTTTAGCTAGTTTTTCTTTTATCTTCTCTTTTAAAATACTTGATAATATGAAATTGCCTTTTTTTACTTCTTCTTTCATATCTACTATTTGGACTTTAGGAAGAGTACTAGATCCTACTCTAGTAGTTAGTGTTAGAAGTTCATATACTTTATTACCTGCTCTTGCCATTGATTCTAGACTAGGAGTAGCACTACCTAGTAATACTGGGCATTTATGATAGTTACTACGCCAAATAGCTATATTTTTGGCATTATACCTTGGATGATTTTCTTGTTTATATGAAGAAGTATGTTCTTCATCGATTATTATTACTCCAATATTATTAAATGGTACAAATATAGCACTTCTTGTACCTATTACTATCTTAGATTTACCTTCGGTTATTTTTCTATATTCATCATATCTTTCAGTATCAGATAATTTAGAATGTAATACAGATATTATATTACCAAATCTAGAGATAAATTTACCTACTATTTGAGGTGTTAGACTTATCTCTGGTACTAACATAATAGCGTTCTTTCCATTATTAATAGTCTTCTCTATAATATTCATATATACTTCAGTTTTACCAGAACCGGTAACTCCATATAAAAGAAATGTTTTTGAAGTACCGAATGAATTTATTATTCTAGAAGCTACTTCTTCTTGTTTATCAGTTAGTTCTACTTTCTTATAGTTATGTGAACCTGTATAATTATATCTTTTTTCTTCTTCCATGACTATTTTAGCAAAACCATATTTAATAATAGTATTAATACTACTAGTCATTTTAGTTATTAAGATATCTCCTTCTTTTAACTTACATAATATATTTATTTGACTTTCATATTTACAATCTTTAATATACTCGTCTATTTCTTCAATACTTTTTAATCTTTTAAGATATTTATTATATTTTATTTTGATATTGGTATTTATTTCAGCTTTTAGGGCTTTAGGTAGCATTACTTGATAGGCTGATACTAATGAACATAATAGTTTATTACTCATATCTTTACCTAGAAGAAGCATTTCTTTATTTAATACTGGAGTATCATCTACTATATCTAGTATATCTTTTATTTTGGTTTTATCATAATTTATATCTGGATTTATCTTAGTAACAAATCCTTCAAGAATCATTTTACCAAAACTTATTTTTACTCTAATACCTACTTTTATTTTACTTATTAATTCTTTTGGTACTGAATAGATATAATTTTGATCTACTGCTTTGGCTCCTATTTGAGTTAATACATTTATATACATACTACCACCTACTTATTATTTTATCATATTATTATGAAATTTGTTTATTAAATATTTAAGATGGCTATAATATTTTATAGCCATCTTCCACTAGTTATATTTAATATTTCGTTATTTTCATATTTAGTGGTATAATTAATAATCTTTTTAATTAGATTTTTAATACTTTTATCACTATTTAAATCTATATCTTTTATATCTATTATTTTTTTTAAGCCTATTTTATATTTATAACTATTTACATACATATAGAGACTTCTATCAATTAATCTAATTATTTTTACTTCTTCTTCGTTATCGGCATTACAAGAGAATATTAAATCTTTATACCAATCTATTAAATCAAATGATAATTCATCTTCATAGTCGACTTCTGAATTTATTATATCATCGTAATGTGGACAACATTTTAATATCTTTTTTACATTAGATATATCTATAGTTTGTGTAATCATAGGCTCTCCTTTATTTTACACTTACATTATAGCAATAGTTTATTTATTTGTAAAGATATTCGACATATTTAGATAATATATTATATTCACTTTAATTCTAAGGTATTAAAGTGTTGTTATTAGCCTATAGTCTAATAACAATGTATCTACATACCCATTATATATAAGCCATAAATATATACTAAAAGAAAGATATTAGTCATATCTTTCTTAGTTATTACTTTTATATGTTAAATATCCAGTAGTATAATTAGCCATAGATATATCTGTTTTTGTATTATCGTAGGATACTGCTCCAGATAAAGAAGTACAAGAATGAAACATTAAAGAAGAACTAGTAACATTTGATGTATTCCATAAATCAGATACATATATAGTTTTAATATTTTTACAAAAGGCAAACATACTATGCATATTAGTTACATTTGATGTATTAAAACTAGACAAGTTTAAATTAACTAAAGAACTGCAATAATAAAACATACCATTCATATTTGTCACATTACTTGTATCAAAGTTTGATAAATCTAAAGCAGTTAAACTATTACAACCCCAAAACATACCAGTCATATTAGTTACATTTGATGTATTAAAACTAGACAAGTTTAAATTAACTAAAGAACTGCAACCAGAAAACATACTATGCATATTAGTTACATTTGATGTATTAAAACTAGACAAGTTTAAATTAACTAAAGAACTGCAACCAGAAAACATACCATTCATATTAGTTACATTTGATGTATTAAAACTAGATAAATCTAAAGTAGTTAGATTGGAGCATCCATAAAACATATTATTCGTTAGTGTTACTTTACTAGTATTAAAGTTTGATAAATCTAAAGTGGTCAGACTACCGCAACCAGAAAACATACCTTGCATATTTGTTACTTTACTAGTATTAAAACTTGTTAGATTTAAACTTGTTAGATTAGTACACGTAGCAAACATTGAAGCCATTGCTGTCACATTACTAGTATCAAAATTAGATAAGTCTAGACTAGTTAAACTAGAACATCCTTGAAACATATTACTCATATACTTTACTTTTGAAGTATTAAATGAACTTACATTTAATTTCTTCAATGATTTACAATTTCTAAACATACCACCATAACCATAACTATATGGATTACCCATCGTAGTAACATTTGATGTATCAAAATTAGACAAGTCTAATTCTGTTATGTTAGAGCATTCTGCAAACATATTATTCATATCTGTTACCTTACTAGTATTGAATGTTTTTAAATCTAAACTTGCTAGACTAGAACATCCCCAGAACATACCATTCATATTAGTAACATTGCTTGTATTAAAGTTTGATAAATCTATTGATTTTAAACCCGAACTCATATAAAACATTTTAGACATATTTGTTATATATGTTGTATCTAGTTTTGATAAATCTAACTTTTCTATATTAGTTAGATAAGCGAACATACCTGAAGCATTAGTTCCTGTTTGTAATACTCCATTTTCTCCGCCTATCCACATATCATACATTGTTTTTGTACTTCCATCACTTGATGTTACTTCTTTTGGGGTATACCATAGCATTACTGTTCCGTCTTGATTTTGTGATATATCTTTTGATACTACTCCAGGTGTATCTGGTACTGTGTTATCTTCTGCAATAGTAAGTGATTGTATTTCTTCTCTCATTACTTCAGTATTAAAGAACTTTGAAGTACCTCCTGTTGGATTATCTGAAGTAGTTATTACATTCTCTTTATATATTGCTCCTTCTCCTGAGCCCCATAACTTAAATAAGAAGTTTTTTCCTGCCATAGTACCTGGATTATCAACATTACCATCTATATAAATATATAATGTATATGTATCTTTACTTGTATTTAATATTTGATTAGATAAAAGGGTTATAGTATTACCTTGTTCTCTGTTAGAAAAGTTACCACTTGCTATAGGAGTACTACCATTATTCTTATATAATTCATAGACAAAAGAGGTGTCTGCTAGTTCTGTAGGAAATGTAGTTAACTCTAAATATAGGTTCATAGTTACATCTCTATTACAAGTACTATTCTTTTTTACTTCAATATCTTTTATTGTTCCTTCTTCTTTAGTTAATACTGGTACTATATCTACACCATTTATCGTAGAACCACCTGCAAATGTTATTGTTGGAGTACATACATTTAAATTAACTAATGCATTAGATGTACTCTTCCATATATAATAAGCAAAACTACTACCTACTGATAACACTAAAACTATTATTCCTAATATCATATATAACTTATATTTATTCATTATAATACCTCTTTTCTATAATATAAAAAAGACTATAAAGAAAGACTAATATTTCTATTAGTTCTCTTTATAGTCTTTATCTATAATTCCTTTATTTATATAAGTTAATAGACTTTCAAGCCCCCCCCCCTAATTAACAAATAGTTAACGTTTCTGAATGCTACTTTTTTCATTGGAAGGGCCTCCTTTCCTATTGATTTGCGAATTATTTGGTATTTTCTCTATAGTTAACCATATGCAAATCATATCTATTACCTTACATATAAAATAATACCATAAGTAATTATATTTTACAATAAGTATTTACAAAATAAATAAATTTTCATAAGTGAGATTATAAGCTCACTTATGCTTTTTAAGACTTATTTATAAGGCTTAAAAAGAAATAGCATCAAACTATTTCTTTAGTAAATTATTTATTCTTTCAATAATTCTATCTTTTCCTAATAATTTCATTATTTCATATAAATCAGGAGTCATACTCTTACTAGTTAAAGCCACTCTTAGTACTGTAGAAATATCAGCAACTGATCCTTTATAATTATCTGGATTTTCTTTATATTCTTTCATATTACTACAATAGCCTAAACTATCAGTTAATAGTTTAATATTATTAAACCATACTTCTTTATCAGTTACATCATAATATTTATCTATATAAGTATTTAATATAGTACTTATTTCTTCTTTATCAGTAATACTACCCCATTCATAAGTATCAGGATTATATAACTCATCATACATATAGAATATTTGTCCTTTTACTTCATTAAAACTAGCATAATCTTTTCTAGGTTTCTTTTGTTCTCTTTCTATATTTAATATATTTTTGGTATATTCTTCATACTTAGTAATTAATTCATAGAGGTCTTTATCATATTCTTTGGACCATTTAGATAATTCATTATATACCTCATCTTTAGTCATTTTACTAATATAATTTCTAGATATATTATTTAATTTCTCTAAGTCATATAATGCTCCTGATGGAGACATTTTCTTAGGTGAGAAAGTAAAATCTAAGAAAGTCTTATCTGGATTAGCATTATGCCACT
>ERZ773225.2815-NODE-2815-length-16700-cov-3.702914_pt1 | contig 16700 bp, 16 predicted proteins | sample MGYA00580993_ERZ773225 | MGnify/ENA primary metagenome ERZ773225 (study PRJEB29015, sample SAMEA2737748) | human gut metagenome | biome: human gut; feature: human-associated habitat; material: faeces | place: China | collected 2012 ... | reverse complement strand
CGGCACCTTCACCGCCAAGGTCATGCTCTGCGGATAAGAGAATATTCAGGGCATATCCTGACAACGCCCGGTACTACAAACCGCAGGGAGTGCGGGCGGCTGTCCCCTGCTTTTACGAAAGGAAAGGAGCAACACAATGGAGCAGCTCTTGCGCCAACGCGCAGAATCGATTTGGACAGCGGCCATCCGGTCCGTTTTGCCGGATGAGGCGGTGCGCCGCGCTTTGGAGCATTTTCAACCGCAGGGGCGTGTATTTCTCGTGGCGGCGGGAAAGGCCGCGTGGCAGATGGCCCACGCGGCGCTGGCCGTGCTGGGCTGTGTAGACGGCGGGATCGTCATCACAAAATACGGCCATGTCAGGGGGCCGCTGCCCGGCGTGACCTGCTGCGAGGCAGGGCATCCGGTGCCGGACGACAACAGCTTTGCGGCCACCCAGCGGGCGCTGGCGCTTGTCAGCGGTCTGCGGGCGGACGACACCGTGCTGTTTCTGCTCTCCGGCGGCGGCAGCGCGCTGTTTGAAAAACCGTTGCTGCCCGCTGAGGAGCTGCAGGCCATCACACAGGCGCTTTTGGCCTGCGGTGCGGATATTGTTGAGATCAACACGATCCGCAAGCGGCTGTCTGCCGTCAAGGGCGGGCGGTTCGCGCTGGCCTGTGCGCCCGCCGCGGTGTACAGCGTGGTGCTCAGCGATATTCTCGGCGACCCGCTCGATATGATCGCCAGCGGCCCGGCCTGCCCGGACAGCTCGACCTGCGCGCAGGCTGCTGCCATTGCGGAAAAATACCGGCTGGCGCTCTCCCCTGCTGCTGCGGCCCTGCTGCGGCAGGAAACGCCCAAAACGCTGCCCAACGTGACCACAAAAATCACCGGCAGCGTGCGGGAGCTGTGCCGTGCCGCTGCGGACGCCTGCCGCGCCGAAGGGTACGAGCCGGTTTTGCTGACAGACTGCCTTTGCTGTGAGGCCCGGGAGGCCGGCAGCCTTCTGGGAAGCATTGCCCGCACCCACGCAGGGCAGGGCCGCAGGCGGGCCTTTATCGCGGGCGGCGAGACCGTTGTGCATCTGACCGGTCATGGGCTGGGCGGGCGCAATCAGGAGCTTGCCTTAGCCGCAGCCCCGGCGCTGGCCGGGCTGCGCGGATGCTGTGTTTTCTCGGTGGGCAGCGACGGCACCGACGGTCCCACCGATGCCGCGGGCGGCTACGCGGACGGCGAAGCCTTAGCCGCCCTCACTGCGGCGGGCCTGGACGTGCCCCGTGCGCTGGCCGACAACGACGCCTACCACGCCTTACAGGCCGTTGGCGGTCTGATCATGACCGGCCCCACCGGCACAAACGTCAACGACGTGGCAGTTGTGCTGACGGAATGACAAAAAGCAGACCACTTAAAAACGCCATCTTCTGTTTGCTTCTATAATTTTCTTTTGGACGGGAAAGCCCCGCCGCTCTCATGGCGAGGGAGCGGCGGGGCCTTTTCTATATCCGTATGTATCAGTATTCAACGCCCTCGCGCGCGGCGATGCCTCGGGTGTAGGGGTGCTTGACGGCGCGCAGCTCGGTGGAGTAGTCGGCGGCGTCCTGCATCCAGGCGGCGGGCTCACGCCCGGTCAACACGACCTCTGCCCCCTGTTCGGCGCGGGCGGCGGCCTCCCGCAGCAGAGCTTCCTCCACAAGGTCATTTTTGCAGGCGGCACAGGCTTCGTCCAGCACCAGCAGGTCAAAGCTGCCCTGTAAAATCGTCTGTAACGTCCTGGTGTTCGTCCGGCGTGCCTCGGCGCGCTCTGCGTCGGTCATAAGCCAGGTAAATTTCGCGTTGGGGCAGGCGTAGACGACTGCCCCGCAGCGGCGCAGCATTTCAATTTCGCCGCTGGAGCCGTCTTTTAAAAATTGCAGGATGACCACCCTGCGGCCATGGCCCAGCGCCCGCAGCGCCAGCCCCATGGCGGCGGTAGTCTTGCCCTTGCCGTCGCCCCAGTACAGATGCAGCATAGCTGTTCTCCCCTCGCAGTAAATTTCCATTTTATTATAGCACACCCTCCGCGCCGCTTGCAAATACCGGCAAAAGAAAGAAACGGGATGCCCGCAAAAGTGACATCCCGTTTCTTTCTTTTATTGCTCAGTAGGGGCCGGGCATGCCCGGCCCGGCTGTGTAAGGAATACAAGCGCCTTTCGGTAAGCTGCGGGCCGCACGTGTGCGGTCCCTACCGCTCTGCTTCCCGTTTATTCCTCGTCCTCGGTCTTGATCGTAATGTTCCGGTCCGTCTTGGCCTCGATGCTGTTGGCGCGGACAATGTCGCGCATGTCGATGCCGGTGGCCTCCTTCATGGCCTCCATCGTCTGGGCCATCAGCACCGGCACATTGCCGGAGACACCCGACACGCCGGACGCATCGCCGCCGATGATGGACACCTTGTCGATGCTGGACAGGGGCTGCGCGACGCTCCTGGCAATTTCAGGCAGGACCTTGATCATCATTTCGGCCACAGCGGCGTCGTTGTACTGCTTGTAGGCTTCGGCCTTCTGCTTCATCGCCTCGGCCTCTGCCAGGCCCTTCTGGCGGATGGCCTCCGCCTCGGCCTTGCCGACCAGCGCGATGCCCTCGGCCTCCTGCTGCTTGGCAAACTTCGCGGCCTCGGCGGCACGCTCGGCCTCATACTTCTGAGCCTCGGCCTCCTTCTGGCGGCGGTACAGCTCGGCGTCGGCCTGCTTGCGGACCTCGGCATCCAGCTTGCGCTGCTGGACCTCGGCCTCCTGGGCGGCCAGGTCGACCATCTTCTTCTGGCGGGCGATCTCGGCGTCGGCCTCGGACTCCTTGACCTCCTTGGCGCGCAGGTTCGTCTGGATCATACCGGCGGCGTTCGCGTCGGCGGCGGCCTTGTCAGCCTCGGCCTTCAGCTTGGACTTTGCCAGCTCCAGCTCGTTGTTGCGCTGGGCAATGGCGGTCTGGGCCTCGATCTCCTTCTCGTTCGCGGCCATGGCGGCGGCAGCCTTCGCGCAGGAGACGTCGCGCTCGGCCTCGGCCTTGGCGATGGAGGCACGCTTTTTCACAAGCTCCTCCTGCTCGACGCCGATGGCTTCAATAACGCCGTGGTTGTGGCCCATGGCGTCTACGGCGTCCTTGACGTCCTGCACGTTGAAGGTCACGACCTCCAAGCCCATCTTGGCCAGGTCGGGGCGTGCGTTCTCCACGACGCTGACGGCCATCTGCTTGCGGTTTGTCAGGATCTGGTCCACGGTCATCTCGGACACGATCTCACGCAGGTTGCCCTGCAGCACATCGTTGATCTTTTCATTGATGTGCGCCTCGTCCATGCCGAGGAAGTTCGAGATCGCGGACTGCTGGCGGGAATTGATGTACTTGCGGATGTCGTCATATCCGGCGTTGCGGACCTCCTCGTCCGAGACGGTGGAGTTCTCGCTGTAGACCTGGACGGTGACGACGCTGTCGAGCCAGAGGGAGACGCCCTCCTTGGTTTTAACGCCCGTTTCCGGCGTTTTCACGTCGATTTTCAACAGGCGCATGTTCAGGCGGTCTGCGCGCTGCACAATGGGCAGCACAAAGACGCCGCGCCCGCAGACGACCTTCGGGCGGGAGAGGCCGAAGCCTGTCACGACGATGGCCTGGGTCGGCGGGGCCTTCTTGTAGCAGAGAAAGCAGAAGGCAATGATGGCCGCGGCAACAGCGGCAGCAATAATGAATCCCATACTCTTGTTCCTCCTTCAGAACACATTGGGCCGCAAAAAAAGCGGCAGCGATAAGGGTCGTCATCAGCGGGTTTTCTTGCTGATGATGCTACCATTATAGCTGCCGCCCGTGTTCCAAAACAGGACAGGTTTCGCAAAATACAGGGTGCTATTTTGCTGTTTACAGCGCGTCCTTCGCGCTTTTACATTTGCTTGGTAGGTTTTACTTTTTCGGCCAGCAGGCACAGCACTACGGTCAGCACCATGTCGGGCAGCGTGTAGCCCACCGGCGTGTCAACGCCCATCAGCAGGCGGTAGGCGATAAAGCCCACGAGCCAGATAACAAGGTTGCGCGCGTCGGCAGCCACGGCAAAGCGGTCCCGGTGCAAAATAAAGTGGTCTGCGATCTGCACGGCGATCATCGGCGCGAACACCGAGCCGATCAGGTACAGAAAGCCTGTGATGTCGTCCATCGGGAAGAGGATGGCCGCCGCCGTGCCGATGATCGTCACGGCAATGGCGGTCTTTTTGCCGTTGAGCTTTGCGGACAGGCTCTCGGCAGAGATGCCCGCGCTCCACGCATCGAGGAAGGTCGTCGTGACCGTGGAGAAAACCAGAATGATCAGCGCGGCAATGCCGAGCCCGGCCTTGACCATGATGACGGCAATGTCATACTCGCCGGTAAAGATGGCCGCGCCCATGCCGATGACGTACATCCAGCAGGATACCGCGCCGTAGACCAGCACGCTGACCCAGGTCGCCTGGGTCGGCTTCTCGGCGTCGCGGGTGTAGTCGCTGATGAGCGGCAGCCAGGACAGCGGCATCGCCACGGCCAGCTCCACCGCCGCACCGAAGGTCAGGCTCTCGCCGTCAATGCCGACCATGGCGTTGCCGGAGAAGAAGATGACCTTGCACAACACCAGCGTCAGAATAAACAAAGCAGCCATCGTAATTTTGTTGATCCAGCCCAAATCGGTCACGCCGACGGCGATCCACACGATAATCAGCGCACCGATGACAAGGCACCAGACCCAGCGGCCAATCGCAAAAATGCCGCCGACGGCCAGTGCACCGTCATAGATCATGATGGCCGTCCAGCCGACGAGCTGCAAAACGTTCAGGAACGCAAACAGCAGGCCGCCCTTCTGGCCGAAGCTCATTTTTACGGTCTCCATAGCGCTGCGGCCCGTGCGCCCGCCGATGAGGCCCGCCAGCAGCATCATGGCGCAGCCGATGATATGCCCGAGCAGAATGGCCGCAAAGCCCTTTGCCATACCCAGCGGCGCAAAGGCGGTGCCGGTCAGGATCTCGGCCAGCGAGACGCCCGCGCCGAACCAGATCAGGCCGTTCTGAAAGGTAGAGGTCTTTTTCATTCGACAAAATCCCCCTTCAGTGCGAACATGTGGTTCATCGGGCCGGAGCCGTGGCCGAGGTCAAGCATAGCGGCCAGCGCGCCGGAGATGTACGCCTTTGCGCGCTCCACCGACGTGTCAAGGTCATAGCCCTTCGCGAGATTCGACGCAATGGCGCTGGACAGCGTGCAGCCGGTGCCGTGGGTGTTGGGGTTGTCGATGCGGCGTCCCTTGAACCACTTACCCGCGCCGTCGCGCCAAAGCAGGTCGTCGGCGTCGTTGATCTGGTGCCCGCCCTTGCAGAGCACCGCACAGCCGTACTTTTCGCTGATGGTCTGTGCGGCCCGCTCCATATCGGCGGCGTTTTGAATGGTCATGCCGGAGAGGATCTCCGCCTCGGGGATGTTCGGCGTCAGGACCTCGGCCAGCGGCAGGAGCTTTTCGCACAGCGCGGTCACGGCGTCGTCGCGCAACAGCTTTGCGCCGGATGTTGCGACCATGACGGGGTCCACGACGATGTGCTTTGCGCCGTATTCCTTCAATTTTGCCGCAATCGTTTCGATCAGCTCTGCCGAGGATACCATGCCGATCTTGACGGCATCGGGGAAGATGTCGGTAAACACTGCGTCGAGCTGCTCCGCCAGAAAATGCGGGGTCGAGTCAAAAATGTCGGTCACGCCGGTGGTGTTCTGGGCGGTCAGGGCCGTGACTGCGCACAGGGCAAAAACGCCGTTGGCGGTCATGGTCTTGATGTCTGCCTGGATACCGGCGCCTCCGCTGGAATCACTTCCGGCAATGGTCAATGCTGTTCTCATGGTGATAACTTCCTTTCCTTTTTGTATACAGCAAGGTTTTATAAAGCGGCACAAGGTGGTGCCCCCGGTGTACCGCTGTGGGATGCTTTTTTCTACAGCAACACGGCTTCGTGCAAATCTCTCACATACAGATCCGCTGCCATTTGCAGCCCGGCTTGGTCGGTCTCGCCGTCGGCATCGTAGACGCCGATTGTGTAAAAGCCCGCGGCCTTCGCGGTTTTCAGGGCGTAGAGACTGTCCTCAAAGACGAGCGTTTCCGCCGGCGCGGCGTGCAGGGCCTCGGCGGCCAGCAGGTAAATTGCCGGCTCATGCTTGCTGACGCCGACCTCTGCCGTAGTGAAAAGCCGGGTGAAATACCCGAGCAGCCCCAGCCGTTCCAGCGCCCGCGTGACGTGCTCCCGCGGGCTGGACGTGGCCGCCGCCAGCTTCACGCCGCGGGCGGTCAGGGCGGCCAGCAGCTCCGCCGCGCCGTCCTTGGCGGGGACCTCATAAAAATAGAAGTCCCGCAGCATGTCCGCAATGCCCGCGCCGACCTCGGCGGCAGACTGCGGCAGTGCATAGTGCGTGTGCAGATACTCCGCACCCTGCTCCATGCTCATCGAGAACAAAATCTCGTTGAGTCCTTCCTCCGGCGTGACGCCCAGGCTGCGCAGATACCGCGCGCCAAGGTCGTTCCAGATGCCCATGGAGTCGAGCAGCACGCCGTCCAGATCAAAAACAGCAGCCTTAGTCATGCAGCATTTTCTCCGTGGCGGCCTTCAGGTCGGCGGATGCCTGTTGGATGTTCTTTGCCGCGTAAATCGCGCTGATGACCGCGACGCCGCAGATGCCGCTGCCCGCGAGCTTCGCGACATTTTCCTGCGTGATGCCGCCGATGGCGACAACGGGGATGGACACGGCCCCGCAGATGGCCTTGAGCGTCTCATAGCTCACATCGTCGGCGTCGTCCTTCGAGCCGGTCGGGAACACCGCGCCGACGCCGAGGTAATCCGCGCCGTGCTTTTCGGCCAGAACGGCCTGCTCCACGGTCTGGGCGGAGACGCCCAGAATCTTGTCCGGGCCCAAAATCGCGCGGACGTCCTGCGCCTCCATATCGCTCTGGCCGACATGCACGCCGTCTGCGTTCATCTCGCGGGCGATCTCGACGTTGTCATTCACAAGAAACGGCACACCGCGCTCGCGGCAGAGCGTTTGCAGCTCCTTCGCTTCCTCGAGGAACTTACCCTCCTCCAGCGTCTTTTCGCGCAGCTGGACCATCGTCACACCGCCGTCAAGGCTTTCGCGCACAACGTCGATAAGCCTGCGCCCGTCCAGCCAGTGGCGGTCCGTGACGGCATAGAGCAGCAGATCATTTTTATCGCAGTTCATACTTGGCGCCCCCATTCAGCGTTGCACCGTCCATATTGTAGATGGCATCAATGATGCGGTTGCGGTAGGTGGAGTTGCCGTCGCCCTCGGCCATGCGGCTCCAGCCGATCTCGCCCGCCAGACCCATGGCGCAGACCGCCGCGGCGGCAGCCTCGAGCTTATTGTCGGGGTTCGCAACGACGAAGGCCGTCATCATGCCGGAGAGCTGGCAGCCCGTGCCGGTGATCTTGCCCTTCTCGGGGCGGCCGTTGCGGATGACATAGCAGGCCGTGCCGTCGCTGACAAGGTCGATGGCACCGGTGACGGCGACGATAGCGCTGCTTTTGGCCGCAAAGTCCTTGACAAATTTGACGGCACTGTCCAGATTTGCGTCGGTCACGGCGTCCGCAACGTCAGCGTCAACGCCCTTCGTCGTGCCGCTGCCCAGCGCCAGCGTCTTGATCTCGGAGATATTGCCGCGGATGACGGTGAATTTGATCTTCTCCATCAGCTCGACGGCGGTGTTCGTGCGAAGGGCCGACGCGCCCGCGCCGACGGGGTCGAGCAGCACGACATGGCCGAGGGCATTTGCCTTTGCGCCCGCGCGGAACATGCCCTCGATGCTGCGCTGGTTCAGCGTGCCGATGTTGATGTTCAGACCGCCGCAGATCGACGTGATGTCCTCGACGTCCTCCGGCTCATCGGACATGATCGGGCTGCCGCCGCAGGCCAGCAGAATGTTGGCCACGTCGTTGACCGTGACATAGTTCGTGATATTGTGCACCAGCGGCACAGTGTTGCGCACATTTTCAAGACAGGTACCCAGCATACAAAACGCTCCTTATAAGTAAAAATGCGGATACGCCTGCAGAGACATATCCGCACAAAAGCTCACAAGAAGCGCAGTGCTACGGTATCTCCCTACGTTGGCATTATCCAAATCAGGTTCAGGCAGCACCGCGGCGGCGCTGCCTTTTGGGTCAGGGCGATACAGCCCACTCTCAGCCCGCTTTACGCAAGCTCCCCTTTTGTACAAATTTACAGTAACACAGTTTGTCGTGTTTTGCAAGGCTTTTGCTTCATTTTTTGCAAAACCACTTGACATTAAACCCGGCTTTCATGCTATGCTAGAGACAGCAGAAAGGCAAAAGTGCGGGTGCGAACCGGAGCTGCCGCTGCGGTTTCAATAGCCTTCCCCCGAGGGGGAAGGTGGCCGAGGCCCCGACCGAGGCCGGATGAGGGGCAGCCCTCCGTTGGCCACCCGTGAACAGGCAGCAATCGCATGCTTTGCCCTCATCAGTCCGCTCCGCGGACAGCTTCCCCCGAGGGGGAAGCCTTTTATCACGCTACTATTTTAAACGGAGGTCCCCCTATTATGGCTAAATCTACTGTCTATTTCACCAACGAACTCACCCCAGAAGCCGTTGTGAAGATGTACCGCCAGCTGGGCATCGAGCTGCCCGGCAGGGTGGCCGTCAAGGTCCACAGCGGCGAGGACGGCAACCAGAACTACCTGCACCCCGAGTTTATGAAGCCCGTCATCGACGCCGTCAACGGCACCGTTGTTGAGTGCAACACGGCCTACGGCGGCGCGCGCAACGAGACGCCCAAGCACATCGAGCTGATGAAGAAGCATCATTGGAGCGACCTGTTTGATGTTGACATCATGGACGCCGAGGGTCCGGACGTCGAATGGCCCGTCGAGAACGGCAAGGTCCTCAAGGTCAACTATCTGGGCAAGAACATCGAGAATTATGACAGTATGCTCGTGCTCATCCACTTCAAGGGTCACCCGATGGGCGGCTACGGCGGTGCGCTCAAGCAGCTGTCCATCGGCTGCGCGTCCAGCGCCGGCAAGGCGTACATCCATTCCGGCGGCAAGGTCACCGACCAGCACATCCTGTGGGAGAACTGCGCCGAGCAGGACACCTTCCTTGAAGCCATGGCAGACGCCGCCTCCACCGTGGCAAAGCACTTTGCGGGCAAGATTGCCTATGTCGCCGTCATGAAGAACCTTTCCGTTGACTGCGACTGCTGCGCCGTGGCCGAGGACCCCTGCATGAACGATGTGGGCATCCTCTCGAGCCTTGACCCCGTCGCGCTGGACCGCGCCTGCATCGATTTGGTCATAAACAGCAATGACCCGGGCCGCGACCACTTTATGGAGCGCGTCAACAGCCGCCACGGCACCCACACCATCGACAGCGCCGAGACCCTTGGCATCGGCACGCAGGCGTATGAGCTGGTGAAGGTGTAAACGCCCATTTGCCTGAATAAGCCAAAAGCCGCAAAAAAGCAACCGCCGTGCAGAGAGGCGTCTCTCTGCACGGCGGATGTTGTTATTGTCGGTTCAGTATCTTTTCCAAGTCTGTTTTCGGGTCGCCCGTGGGCGTCAGGTTGTACTGCTTAACGAGAAAGTCCAGTACATTCGGTGAGACGAACGCCGGGAGCGTGGGGCCAAGGTAGATATTGCGCAGCCCCAGATACAGCAGCGTCAGCAAAATGCAGACAGCCTTCTGCTCATACCACGACAGCACCAGCGTAAGCGGCAGGTCGTTGACGCCGCAGCCAAACGCCTCGGCCAGCGCCAGCGCAATGCGAATGGCGCTGTAGGCGTCGTTGCACTGCCCGCAATCCAGAACGCGCGGGATGCCTTCGATGCTGCCCAGATCCATATCGTTCAGCCGGTACTTGCCGCAGGCCAGCGTCAGAATCAGCGTGTCGGGCGGCGTCATCCGTGCAAAGTCCGTGTAGTAGCTGCGCGTCGGTGCTGCACCGTCGCAGCCGCCGATCAGGAAAAAGTGGCGTATCTTCCCCTCCCGGACCAGCCGGACGATCTGCTCTGCGTGGGACAGCACCGCATTGCGGGCAAAGCCGGTCATGACCGTGCTGCCGCCGTTCATCCCGGTCATCGGGTGATCCTCGGGGTAGCCGCCGCATTCCAGCGCCTTTTCAATGACCGGGGTGAAATCCTTGTCGTCCCCGATGTGGGTCAGCTCCGGGTAGGACACCACCGACGTCGTGAACACACGGTCACTGTAGCTCTGCCGCACCGGCATCAGACAGTTCGTTGTGAACAGGATGGGCGCGGGGATGTTGTGGAACTCTGACTGCTGGTTCTGCCAGCCCGTGCCGAAGTTGCCTTTGAGGTGCGGATATTTTTTCAGTTCCGGGTAGCCGTGGGCGGGCAGCATCTCACTGTGGGTGTAGATGTTGATGCCCCTGCCCGCGGTCTGGTCCAGCAGCAGCTTCAGATCGTGCAGGTCGTGGCCGCTGACCACGATGAAGGGGCCCTTCTCAATCGTCAGCGGCACCGTGACCGGCACGGGGTCACCGTATGCGCCGGTGTTGGCTGCGTCCAGCAGCGCCATACAGGCCAGATTGACTTCTCCGGTTTTCAGCACCAGCGCCAGCAGCTCGTCAGGCGTTTTCTCTGCGCCGATGGCCTCGAGTGCCTCATAGAAAAAGGCGTTCACAGCGGGGTCTGTTCTCCCCAGTGCGCGGGCGTGGTACGCATAGGCCGCCATGCCTTTGAGCCCAAAGAGGATCAGCGATTTCAACGAGCGCACGTCCTCCCCCGCCGCCCAAAGCGCGGCAAGGTCGTAATCGTCAAGCTGCCCGGGGCCGACGGCAGCCTTTTCCTTTTCGATTTCCGCCTTGCATTGCAGGATAGTTTCGTTGTTGAAGTTCACGTTCGTGATCGTCGTGAACAGGCCCTTCAAAATCAATTCATCGGTGTGCGGTGTCGGTGTCCCAGCCCGCGCCGCCCGCGCCAGCCCGATAAGTGCCCCAATCAGCTCATCCTGATAGTTGGCGGTGTCGGCCTTTTTGCCGCAGACACCGGCCTTGCCGTCGCAGCCGGTGTTATGCGCCGTTTGTTGGCACTGAAAGCAGAACATTTCTCGCATTTGGTTTCCTCCTGTCGGCAGAATCATCACCTTCTATTCTGCCCGCCAGGAGGATTTTTATACCGTTCTCACGGCTGCGGTGTCGCGCCCTCCTGCTCCATCTTGCGCAGCGTTTCCTGCCGGAGGGCCTCCCGCAGCGCCTGCATATAGGGCGAGAACTGTGACTGCTCCACGCCGTAGGTCAGGTTCAGCGCATACTCCTGCGGCTCCCAGGTCGCAATCGCGGACTCGTTGTGCTGGACGATGGCCTCCATTTTATCCAGCGCCTTGTAGATTTTGGCCTCCGTCGTCTGCAAGGCGGCCATCTCCGCGTACAGCGTCCGCATCTCGGTACAGACCGGCTCGGGCAGTGAATCGACCCAGCGGGAAAGCAGTGCTTCCTCGGCGGCCTCATCGGCGGCGGTCTTGTCAAACGCCGGGATGTCCCCGGTAAAGCACTCGCCCAGATCGTGGATCAGGCACATGCGGATGACCTTGTCCATGTCCGCCCGCGGAAATTCATCCCGCAGCCAGAACGCCATCAGCGCAATCCGCCAGCTGTGCTCCGCGACCGATTCATGCCGCCCGCCGGACGTATAGCAATGCCGCGTTGTGTCCTTGAGTTTTTCCGCTGTGTGCAGCGCCTCCAACAGCTTTTCCGGTTCCATGTGCAGACCTCCCCTGTTTTTTACCGCTATTGTAGCAGATATAAAACGCAGTTGCAAGGCGGAGATTTTTTCTGATTTTTTCTTTTTTTCGCAGAAAGTTTCTCGCAATACAGGGTATTAAAAGTACAATTTGGAAACATTTAATTTACTATTACTGTTTGTAAATCATTCTGCCGTTATAAAACTCTGTAGGGGCGAGCATTGCTCGCCCGTGCCCGCGCGCCATGTGCAAGGCCTTCCCGGAAAAGCCTTGCTGCACCAGGTTGGCGGGCGAACAATGTTCGCCCCTACATTCTCTCTATAACAAAGCAGGTGCTTTTTTCTTACTTTTTCTCATTTTTTTCAAGAAATTCTCTCGCAATACTCCTTTCTCTCCCCTGCCCTACCACAAACTTTCTATAAAAAAAGACCCGCAAATCCATTGCGAGTCCTTTTCTGTAGCAATTATTGCTTCTGTAATTCCTGCAGCAAGGGATTGTGCAGCAGCAGCCCCACGATTTGATAGCGATAGCTTTTGACCGTCTGCCCCTGGGATTCCGAGTAAAGCCCGCGGACACAGCCGCTTTCCCGGTCAAACAGCGCGTCGATCAGCTGCAGCTGCTCCGCTGTGACCAGCAGCGTGACCTGTCCCTTCGTGTCGAGGCCGCGGCCATGGGTCGGCATATACTTTTCGCGGCAGTTAAACGACGGCAGCATGTAATAGCTCTCGGGGTGCTTCTCTGCCTCGATGCGCCGCGCGGATGCTGCGTCCTCATCCCCGCACACGCAGTGGTCCAGTCCGACCTGCCGGAGCTTGGCCAGCTCCTCCTGCAAGATGTGGTTGGCCAGCGTACCGATCTTACTGTCCTGCCACAATGCTTCCATCTCAAGCAGGTCGTAAATTTTGCGGTGCAGGCGGATACGCAGCCTATACTTCCTGGGCTTCATCGGCGCTGCGCTCCACCTTTGCAATTATTTCCCGCAGCCGCGTGGCCGTGGCGATCATCTCGTCCAGCTCCTTCATGGCCTGCCGGCGCTCCTCGTGGGTATATTTTTCTGCAAGACGCTTCTCGGGGTTTTTCCTGCGCAGCATCGTTTCCAGGCGGCTTGTCTGGCTGGACAGCTTGCCCGTAATTTTGCTCTGTGCCTTGGCGACGGCGGTCTTTTCCCTGACCTCCCGGATGACCTCTGTCTGCTCGACCTGCGCGGCGGGCTGCTCCGGCGGGATGGTCTTGACCTTTCGGATGGTCTCCTTCAGACACGCCATCTCCTTCTGGACCGTGAACACCGCAGCGACCAACGCCTCGTGGGCATCCTGCATACTGCTGGTGTCGGCCACCGTCCGCAGTGCATCCACGAATCGCCCGCGAATCGCTTTTTTCTCGTCCTGAATGGCTGCGCTGCCCGGGCCGTTATACGCAATAGCATAGAGCTGCTGCAGCATTTGGGCAGCGATTCTCTGTTCCTCGGGCGTCATCCGCAAAAAGCTTTCCGCCTCGCTGCGCAGCACAAAGCCACGATCCAGCAGATCCTTGAGACCCTCATTCAGATTTTTTTCAATGCTCAGATCCTTATCGATCTGCCGCCCGTTGATGGGCGTTGCCTCCTTGATGGCCTTTTTTGCCTCGGCTGCTGTCAGGTTGTACGGCTCTGCCTGCAGGCAGGACACCAGCTCGGCAACCGCCTTGCGGCGGATCATCTCGTTGGCAAAGCCGCCGCGCACCTGCAGGTTGGCGCTCAGCAGCATGACTTTTTTCTCGTTGTCGCTCAGCGGCGTTGTGACAACACGGCAGTTTTTGACTGTGTTCCACTTTGCATCGCCGCGCGCCTGCAAATAATTCAATGCCTTATAGCGGCGCTCGCCGGAGAGCAGAACGTACTTCGTCTGTTTGCCATCCGTCCGCGGATATACGACCAGATTGTGCATCAGGCCGTTGCGGTCAATGTCGTTGGCCAGTGTTTCCACATCCTCGTCGGTGTCCAGCTGGCGGAAAATCGCATTGTCCGGGTTCAGCTCGATGTCCTGCAAGGCAATTTCCCGCAGCTCATAGGCAAGCTCGGCGCGGTTCTGCGTGGCCAGATTGGCAATCAGGCTGCCGGAGGCGTTGTTGTTTCCGGCGCTGAAAACCGCCTCGGTGGACGGAATGCCCACCTCGACCTTGGATCTGCCGGGCTTCTTTTTCATAGCCATCTTACTTTTCCTCCAATTCGGCCAGGCGCTTTTTCAGTTCCTCATACGCCGCCACATAGCTTTTGGCCGGGGGCTGCGTGCGGGCCGAGTAGCAGACCGGCACGCAGCGGTTGATGCTGTTATCCACACTCTTGCCAAAGGCGATTTCCGCGTTGAACAGCGTTGCGCCGAGCTTGGCCCGGCAGTCACTGCGGATGTCCTGCGAGGCTGCACTTTTCTGCACCATCGTCAGCATCACGCCGACGCCCTTGATGCGGGAAGTCTTGCTCTTGCGCATCTCATTGCAGAGCACATAGGTGCGGAACGCCGAGTCCTCCGAGAAGGAATCGCACTTCAGCGGGATCAGCACATAGTCCGCCGCGGCAATTGCGTTGGAGAGCAGCAGGCTGTCCCGGCTTGGCTGGGTGTCGATCAGGATATAATCGTACTCGTCCTTGACCTGGCGCAGGAAATAGTCCAGCACGTCGGTATCGCTGGCCAGATACTTCGGGTCGCCGCGGTCATAGTCCCGCTGGGCGTCCGTGTACAGATCCTCCAGCCGCTTGGACAGGCGCGGCGTCTGGTCGTTGGCCGGGATCAGGTCCACGTTTTCATATTCCGACTCGACGATAAAATCTCTGGTCTGTGTGTTGTAGCGGAAGCCGTCGATCATATCATACAGACTGCGGTTGACAAAGGCCTTGCTGGTAATGGCGTTGCCGCCTGTCAGGGCAAACGTCAGGTTGCCCTGCGGGTCGGTGTCCAGGCAAAGCACCTTTTTGCCCTCATCGCCCATCAGATAGGCAAGGTTAGAGGTCGTTACGGTTTTTCCGCAGCCGCCTTTTTCCACCGCAATGGTTATTACTGTTGCAGCCATTCGCTTGTTCCCCATTTCATTATGTAGTTATAACACCGTGGCAAATTATTTTTTATGTCGTTTTCGTCTATGTATAGTATACCACATTTGTCAGCATCGTCAACAGCACTTTTGCAGTTTTGGCAGGGCTTTTCTGCGGCAGAAAAGTCTTATAACTCCGTGGCAAATTTTTATATAAAAAAAGCATATAGACACGCCCATGCCGCAGCTTTTTGCGGACCGGGTATCCATACGCTTTTTGTTATGCCTTTTGGTCTTATAACTCCGTGGCAAATTTATTCGTCAAAGACGGACAGATCTGCCTTGAAATGATCCGTTGCACCAGCGCTGCGCAGCTCGTCCCTGCCGCTCGGGATGATCGTAATATCCTCCATCGCGTTGTATACAATGGTCGCGTTGTACTGCGGCGACTTGAGCTGGCCATGCTCCTTTTTGGTCAGCATCATCCGCGCCATGCCCAGCGCCCAGCAGGTCAAATCGTGCTGCTGGGCCAGGATGCGGTTCAGCGCGTCGCGGGTCTCCTGCGCCTGCTTTGCCCTTTTCTCGCTGTTGGTGTTGGTCAGCAGACGCGCCGTGTATACCAGCACCGAGGACACCGCACTGTACAGCTCCGGTGAAATTTTTTCCTGCAGTGTCTGGCTGCGCGCCCTGCTTTCCAGCACGCGAACAGCCCGCGTCACCGTCATAGTAAACAGCTCGTCCCCCAGCGGCTCTGCCACGGACACAGCTGCCGCGCTTCGTTCCGGCTCGGTGGTTTTCCGCGTCCTTCTGCGGCGCGGGACTTCCTCATTGCGAGCGCTTTTCTGCGCGTGCAGCTGGCGCACTGCGTCCATCTCCTGCGCGGATTTGTAGCGGATGAACAGGTACAGCCGCTCGTATTTTCTGCCGCCGCGGATGCGGACCGGGATATAGTCAAACCAGAGGTCGGTCATCTGGTTGATCTCGTCCCTGGCCTTGGTCAGGACGTAGCGCTCAAAATCGTGGAAGTTGCTGTACTTTTCGGTCAGCGGCTTTTCCTTGTCCTTTTTGCGCTTTTCCGGCGGGGGAGAGAGCTGTTCCTTCAGCTCCTGAATGTCAAACACCTTGTACTTGAAGCCGCGGATGTCCTGCGCCTTGTCCGGGAAACGGTCCAGTATCTCTTTTGTGACCGGCTGAAACACCAGGCCGTTCGTGTAGCCGTAATCGGTGTCTCCGTTGTCGTAGGAGAGCAAAATTTCGTAAAAACGCATGGAGTAGGTGCTGTTCATCGTCAGCAGATATTCCACGTTGTAGGAGGTATAGTTGCTTTTCAGCTGGGAAAGATAGGGGAGTATCTCCGGATTGAAGCGCACGCGGATCTGCTTGTCCCGGTCATTCACGGTTGAGCCGCGCTGCAGCCAGGACAGGACCTTGTACTGGTGGCCGTCGCTGGCCGGGTCCAGGCTCCAGAAGGAGCGGTCCTCCAAACTTTTGACGGTGTCCTTCAGGTATTCCAGATAGGTGTTGTCGTGCATGTTGACCCCGGCCAACCGCCCGAAGTCGGAAAAGCTCAACGAATAAACGCGGTCCGCATCCGGGGTCTCTTTGGGGTTGATCTGTGCCATCATCGCCAGCAGCACCTTTTGCTCCAGCTTTGGCAGGGCATATTTTGTCTTTTGGATCAGGTCATTACTCTTGGTGATGATCGATTCCGACGCCGGGTTGTACTTGGGTACATTGCCTGCAGAGCGGGTGCGGCGGTGCTTTTGTGGCGGCGTGTTTTCCTGCGCAGGGAGGTCCGGGTCATAGTATTCGCCTTCAATGATGGTGTCATTTTTCCGCTTTTCAGACATAGGCCTACACCTCCACAAATACAGTACATTAAGCATACACGCAATTGCGGAAAATGTCAACGGCTTCTCGCAATAAAAAATAAATGTGCCATTTGTATTTTTTTTCTTATAATT
>ERZ773225.2810-NODE-2810-length-16748-cov-2.592524_pt1 | contig 16748 bp, 10 predicted proteins | sample MGYA00580993_ERZ773225 | MGnify/ENA primary metagenome ERZ773225 (study PRJEB29015, sample SAMEA2737748) | human gut metagenome | biome: human gut; feature: human-associated habitat; material: faeces | place: China | collected 2012 ... | reverse complement strand
GCCGGTTCATCCTTCTTCAAAAGGTTCTTACGCGGCACTACCGAATACGTCACACTTTTACTCATACTACTTTTTCTTTTTTTAGTGTTAAACATTAATTGTAATCTGATTACCCTACAAAGATACCACACCCGCCACCCGGCATTGTCGGGAAATGTCGGCATCGGTAGAGACCGGTAGAGCAATGTCGATTAAAAGCTTCTTGCCGAATCGTTCCACAGGAGAAACCCGTGAAGAGCCCCCGTATTATTCTGCAAATTCATAACTCCGAAACGAAAAACTTTTGTAACTTTGTAACTGTTAGCATAACAAAGAGTGATAGGATATGAAAATTCAAGCAAGTATAACGATTCCCTATGCCGTGGCCAATTATGCCGATTTGCGCGACCGTGGCTTTTATTATGTGGATAAGACGGATTACATTCCACGTCTCGAGGCCTATAATGCCCCTGTGTTCCTGCGTCCCCGCCGTTTCGGGAAGAGCCTGCTGGTATCTACCTTGGCGCATTATTACGACCGCACGTTGGCCCACCGGTTTGAGGATCTCTTTGGAGGAACATACATCGGAAGCCATCCTACACCGGAGCACAACCGCTATATGATCATTCGCTATGACTTCTCGGCAATGGTGATGGCGGATAATATGGAAGGGTTGGAACAAAATTTTAATATTCTGAACCGTGGCCCCGTGGAAATCATGGTGACACACAACCGTGACCTCTTCGGAGACTTTCAGTTTTCCACCCGCGAAAATGCCGCACAGATGCTCGAGGAAGCCTTGGCATATGCCCGCGCCCATGACCTCCCTCCGGTTTACATCCTGATAGACGAATATGACAACTTCACCAACCAGTTGCTGACCTCTTACAATGACCCGCTCTACGAGAAAGTAACCACTGCCGACAGCTTCCTGCGCACCTTCTTCAAGGTAATCAAAAAAGGTATCGGCGAGGGCAGTATCCGCACCTGTTTCTGTACCGGTGTGCTGCCTGTGACGATGGACGACCTGACCAGTGGATATAACATTGCCGAGATACTGACATTAGAATCTGATTTTATCAATATGTTGGGCTTTACCCATGCCGAAGCGGATGCTTATCTGCGCTACGTGCTCGACAAGTATACCGGAAGCCAGGAACGCTACGATGAAATATGGCAGCTCATCGTCAACAACTACGACGGTTATCGTTTCAGCCCCAAGGGGGAAAAGCTGTTCAATGCAACGATACTGACGTATTTCCTGAAGAAATTTGCAGTCAATAAAGGTGAAGTTCCCGAAGAGATGATAGACGAGAACCTGCGTACCGACATCGGCTGGCTGCGACGGCTCACCCTCTCGCTGGAAAACTCGAAAGCCATGCTGGATGCATTAGTGATAGACAACGAATTATATTACAACGTAGCCGACCTCTCCAGCAAATTCAACAAGCAGAAGTTCTTCGACAAGAATTTCTATCCCGTCAGCCTTTTCTATCTCGGTATGACGACCCTGCAAAACAACTTCCGGATGGCACTCCCCAACCTGACCATGCGCAGCATCTATATGGACTACTACAACGTGTTGAACCGTATAGACGGCGGTGCCAACCGGTATGTCCCTACTTACGAACGCTTCGTTGACGAACGTGATTTTGAATCGCTTGTCCGGAATTATTTCGAGCAATACCTCGGCCAGTTCCCCGCGCAGGTGTTCGACAAGATCAATGAAAATTTCATCCGTTGCTCTTTCTTCGAGTTGGTATCCCGCTACCTGAGCAGTTGCTATACCTTTGCCATCGAACAGAACAATTCGGAAGGACGCGCCGACTTCGAAATGACCGGCATACCGGGCACGGATTATTACACGGACGACCGCCTGGTGGAATTCAAATATTACAAAGCCAAAGAGGCGGAAAAGATGTTAGCATCGGATGCGCCCCTGCCCGAACATGTAGAGCAGGTGCACCGCTATGCCGAAGACACACTGCGGCATTTCCCGAATTATAAGGTGCGTACGTATGTGGTTTACATCTGTGCCAACCGGGGATGGAAATGCTGGGAGGTATAAAAAAGAAGTTGCCACATGATCGAAACCGGAAAGTACCCCTATAAAATCATACGCCACACAAAATATAAATTGCTGTTGCAGCAGATTGATACTCCCATTTTTATGGTTTCAGCAGATTGATCGGAGCCACATACACTCCATCCTCTCTCTGAAAAGCTCCTCCCACGGCCGTCAGTACCATTAGGAATGAAGGAGCCATCTCATCACTCTTTTCCTCAATTTTAGCCTTCAGTAGTTTCAGCGAATTAGCACCAGCCTCAACCAGTTCATCACCTCCCAACTTAATTTCGATAGCCCCCCATCGCCCATCATCCAGATGCACTACAGCATCACACTCCAGTCCGGCATTATCTCTATAATGTAGCACCTCACCATCCAGAGTGCCCGCATACACCTTCAAGTCACGAACAGCCATATCCTCAAAGAACAAGCCGAAACTTTCCAGATCCCGATGCAAATCTTCCGGCATCACTCCTAAAACTCCAATGATTTTCAATAGTAAATTCCCATAATTTTCAATACCGTAATCAAAATAAAAACAGTTTTATTGTTTTATCGAATCAAAAATGTCAGAAAACATATCATTACCGACCATGTACCTCCACTTCACCCCCATAGCATAAATATACCCATCAATTTACTTTCAACCATAAAAAATATTCAGCCGTAAAAGAAACAGCCATCCTTGACTATGTGAGAAATTGATATAAAAAAGCGGGAGAACCACCGTGTATTCTCCCGCTTTAACCGCATACATTGATTGTATACCTTGATCGTATCGTATTATCAGCAACTTACATCCGAATCACTTCCAGATAATCCAGATTACAATCGTTGGCATCTTCCCTGCCATGAGACATATTCGAGTCAAAACCCTTGCCCTCCGGATTGAGCCTTAAACTGACCGTATGGCGTCCCGCCTTCATATTCTTCCACAAATAATTGGAACGCATCCACTTATTCCAGTCTCCCGTAGCTTCGAGAATAAATGTACCGGCATCAACATTGTCGATAAATACCGAACGAATCGTACAGTAGCCATCTGGTCCATGACCGTTTGCACCGGAAAGCACGAGCGCATAATCACCATCAACAGGCACATCGACGGTAAAGGTCACATCGGCCGGTTTTGCATACAAATCGACTATAAATCCCCGGCCGGAATATCCGGAATGAGCCTGACTGAATGTCCCTTTCGACACGGCATCTTCCGCTTCGAACACTTTGCGCCAGTCTGTCTTTATCACCGGATTGGAACAATCGGACTTGAATCCCCGGCTATCCATCGAATATACAGAATAGAACCCGGCAGGCTCCCGGCTCAAATCGTAAGGAAACGTAATCTCCTTATCCTCTCTCTCCCGGCTACACAGAAAATAGCGCAACCCCGGCTCTACGGAACAATTAATCACCTGTCCCTCCTGAATGAGCACCGGCTCTACCGGCGACCAGTCCTTACGCGGTCCCGGCTGAACAAGATTCATTTTCTCTCCGGCAGGCACTGTTGTCATCACAATGTCAATCGTGTAATCTCCCTGAGCCGTTGCAGGAAACAGATAAGGCAAGCTCTGTTCCTCCCCGTTCACGAGAAGACGTTTCACGGTATTTCCCTTTCCGGTGACATTCAAGTTCAACACGGCATCCCGGTAACGGAAATTCTCCAATGAGATCTTCCCATCTACCAGATCCGGTATCACAGGAGTGAAAGTGATCCCCTCCTCGCTCATCGTCATCCCGAACAGTACACGATATACCATACTGATATAAGATGCCACAGACCATAACTGGCGGGAAGAGTTCAACGCCGTACCGCGATCGTAGCCCGTATCATAAGTCATATTTTCTTTGTGAGTCAGAAACAGTGCTCCGGCACGCATCAGCGATTTCATCATATGTTCCACCACTTGCACGTTTTTCGCATCACGGGCAGCATACATATAAGGAGTTTCCCAAACCGGCCATACGCTTTTGTTATGATAAGAAAAATCATCCGGGATGCTGGGATACAGCACGGCTGCCCCATAAGGATAAACCGGAAAATTTTCCACCATCTTCGCACTCTGTTCCGGGGTGGCTATACCCAACACGGCTGCCAGTCCATTCGACATCACCCCCACTCTTTGAGCAGGCCGGTATCCCAAATACTCCGGATAGAGATAACAGGTATAGCACCCCTGTTTCTCGTCCCAAAAACGCTTATTGATATTCTCTTTCAGCAAATCGGCATATTGATCCCACACGGCAATCTCTTCCGCCGGCTTCCCGGTGATCCGTCCGGCAGCCCCGAGAAACTGATAGAGGAACTTATGCAGTGCATTGGTGCCACTGGAAAAAGAATCGGCAATAACGGAATTGATAAACCAATTGGGATAGGTATGGGTACGCCAGTCCATCGAACAGGTTTCTCCCTTAAACAACCCGGCATTCGCATCAAACGCCACATGGATATCTTTCTGTGCCGTATACTTCAACCCATCGTACACCGATTCCAGCCAACTCTTATCGCCCGTGTACAGATAATATTCCCAAGCCGCCATTGCCCAGACAACGCGGTCGGTAGAGATGGGCCAGGAACCGCCGCTACCGGTATCCTGCAAGGCTTCTTTCGGATTCTGCAAGGTTTGTTTTTCCAATGTCTTGCGCGAAACCTCCGGCAATATCCAGGCATAAGAGAAATAAATACTGTACACCGCGTCACGCGTCCATGTATCGGGCCACAACGCACCTGCCATGAAGGTACTGTCCGTACGGATGTCGAGCAGCATCTCTTCCAATGCCATGTTGTAAAGGGCTGCCAGCAAGCGGTTGTTTTCGGCCGTGAAACGGGGAAATGCAGAAATATCCTTTTGCAGTTTCCAGCGATCCTTGCCGTGATAGTCCGATTCGATTTCGGTATCGGAAACGGCAACCGCCTCTCTTGTGCCGAGGAAAGAGGCATCGGTCACCTTGTCCGGAGTCAGCACGAAAGAGAGTTCCGTACCGGTTTCCCGCACGATGTTCCAATGCGAACGATAGTCCTTCACACGGTCGGAATCATCCATGACTATTCCGTCTGCCCGCCGCGCTAAATGGCGTTCCGTCTCCGCCGCCCCGTTTTCGAGCGTATACCAGCCGCAATTTTTCTGGGTGACAAAATCAAAACCGCCATACTTCCATTTCATGTTCTCTGTCTCTTGACCTCCCGGAGCAGCACAAACCGCCCCTTCGCCGTCGAGTTGCAGATAGTTTCCGCTTTTCTTGTTCTTGATCAGAAACTCCTCACCGGAAGTACTTTCAATGATCCAGAGGTATTCATCTCCGGAAGGCTCGGCAGCAAAACAGAAGCTCCCCTGCTTCTCTCCCAAATACTCGCCACTTTCACGATTCTGCAAACTCCACTCGGAATAGACCTTATCGCTCCGGCACGACACCAGAAACAACAGTGCAAACAAGCTACAATATAGGTATAACTTCATATGGAAGAATTATTTTATAATTAATTTCTTGGTAACGACCTGATCATCGGATTCGATGCGAACCACATAATGCCCGCTATTCCAGCCGGCCACCCGGATGTTGGCAGTACGTTCCGCAACCATCGACTCAACCGGCTGCCCCATCATGTTGTAAACAATAATACGGACATTGGCAGAACCGGTTTCCACCGTAAACGAAGCATCTTTCCCTACAACGGACGGATATACGGATACGGTCTCCTGACGGTTGTTTCCGGATAATCCCGTACCACCTTTGCTCAGTTTCACGCCACGCACACAAGTCGGTTTGAGTCCGGAAGGCATATAGAACGTTTTATCGAAAGATCCCCTCCCGCTTTTGCTGTATCCGTTGTTCTCAGGTTTGGTAGCCGGATCACGCAGGTTGACACTCACTTCCTCATCGTTTACCGAACAAATGGCCATATCATCGTAACCGTCGCCATTGAAATCCAGCAACAAAGGAATATCGTTTTTGGTACCGAACTGCATATTCGCAATATCCTGATTGGCAAAATCGGGAGTCTTATATTCCGTAGTGGAAGGGGTGAAAGAGCATAACCAATTTCCCCTATCGTATAAAACCACATCCGCCTGCCCGTCGTTATTCATATCCCCGGCCAGCAGATAATCATTGTCTGAAATGCCGAAAGCAAGGTTCACATCCGGAGCCATCGCCATAAAATGCATCAGCCACCAAAGCCCGTATTCATTATCGCGCCGGATAGCGACATCTCCTGCACCGTCACCGTTGAAATCTGCCGAGAGCGCCTTATCACCTACCGCCATACCGTAAACCACATCCTGCGGGTCGATAAAATTATTATTCCCGTCGTTATAGTAAAATCTCCAATGGATGAGCTGGTCTGCCGCGCAGGAACGGTCTACTTCGCACAAGTCAAAATAACCGTCACCATTGGCATCGTACACAAACACTTCGGCTATCGGCACGTCTTTGGTCTGTGTGGGAACTGTAAGGTCTATCTTTCCGTCCAAATCGAAATCGAAGTGATAGCCGGCCTCGTAAGACCAATATACAATACCGTCGGACTTTTGGGCATAAGTGAAAACCGCCATTGTACAGGCTAAAACTGCAAGTACTAAATTTTTCATAACTATTAAATTTTAATTATACAATAATTTGTTTAATTTCAACATTGGATAATGCTGAGCAAAAATTAAAAAGCTCTAAATCATGTTTGTTTGATTTACCGGAGTACCACCGAAGCGTATAGCCGGTGATACCCCTCTTGTTCCACATCGCTGATCGTCAGCAGATAGGCCCCCTGCGACAACGGAGGAATGCTACAGGAGAGCACTCCGTTGCCAAAACGAAGCCTGTCTTCATAACAGATACGTCCTCCCATATCCGCCAACCGGATCTCGCACAGACGCTCCTGCCCCGTTCCTCCGGATATAATCATCCGGGAACCTCCGTCATCGAAACAGACGCTTATCTCCTCTTTTTTTTTTGAAGATTCGATTCCCGTATATTTGTCCGACATGAAAATCAGATTGTCATAATCGGCACTGTTCCTGTCTACCGGCCCCATAAAGACCGATACCACGATGGCATCCGCCCAATCTTCTCCCCACAGGCCGGTAATATCTTCCCGGAGATCCCGCTCATATTCCACCCATTCGTCTACCTTGGGCTTCACGGGAGTCAGCGTAAGATAAGCCAATCCCGGCTGGGAATACCCCACGCGATAGAACAGGTCTTTCGTTTCCCATACGGGAGAACTGTCGGACGGCTTTATCAGACGAAAACCGAACCAGCAAGCCGTGGTGTTATGGGAACGGACAGCTATCTTAAACCGGTTGAAACGATCGAGCGGTACACGGATCGCACCGTCCGAAGTGGTGGTAAACCGGATCATTCCCGGAGTAACCTGCAATGCTTTCTCTCCGGCAAATGCATCTGTCACTGTCTGGATCTGAGACACGTTACCGTTATAGTCGTTGGAGACGATAAGCGGTTCCTGATCGTCGAGAATGGTAATCGCAGCAGTCTCTTCGGAGCGCAAAGTCTCTCCGCCGGCATCGTAACGGAAGGGGAATAGATCGAATGCGACACTTTTCTCCGCAGGTGCTTCGGGCATTCCGACCGTGCTGTTGAGATGCAGCACCAAGGTGGCAAAAGTACCGAGTGAAGACAACGACACTTTTACCTTATCGCCTTCTCTGGTATAATCTACCTTCCGGCTGCCTTCCAAAGTAACGCAATAAAGATCTGCCGGCACTGCATCTTCCGGTAAGGTGAAAGAGAGACCGGTCGCCTTTGCCGCAGGCGCCGTATTCACCACATCCCAACGCAAATCGACCGAGCTGCCGTAGTTCACCAGATCGACAATCAGAGCATCCGCCCGGCCAGTCCGTTTATCCCAACGTCTTTTCAGTTTGGCATAGATGCCGTCGGCATTATCCAGAACCAAATCCGACTGATTGTAATCGGCAATGACGTAAGCGCGGTTGGAATAATACAGATAGGCTCCGTAGGCTTCCGTAAACTTATTCCAACGGGTGATCTGTTCGAGCACTTCCAACGGATAGTTCACAGCATGGAAAGGAACCGGATCGGTAAAGCTCGCTACTCCGTCCACCACTTGCGCAGCAGGATAACCGCCGGCCGAGAGACAGGTTGCAAATTGATAATCGATATTTTGTTTCGGCCAGCCGGTCGTCAGGTTCATCTCTGCAGGCGGATAGAAATTGGCGAAAACCGGCTTATCGGGGTAACGCGATTTTGCTTCATAAATGTCGCGGTAGAGATCGGTGTACTTGGTTCCCGTGCCAAAAGGCCAGAGTTCCATAAACTGATGGTTGGCTACCGCTCCCGTCGTGTAATGCGGGATATTCCCGTTTGTAGACGGCAGTTGCAATGCCGTAGTAGTGACGTCCGCACGCTGTTCCTTCACTGCCAGATCCAGGCGTTTGACCAACGGAGCCATCTCCGACGAGAAATTACAGGCAGCCTCCGTTCCGTCACAGACATAGCTATCGGGCAGGCCGTACCAATCCCAACGGTATCCGTCCCAATTATACTCTTTCTGAGCCGTCACCGCCTGATGCACAAAATAGTCGTTGAAGTTTTTATACGTCTCTCCGCCGATGGTATACGGGGCATCCACCGATTCGTTGGTAGACATGAGGTAGAGATAAGAACCGCCATAAGTGATAAAGCTACGGTCGCCCGCATTGCGCATGGCCCAATCGGGACAGGTATGGGCAAAAGCCGGAGTTGCGGCATAGATGCCGGTATAGCAGACCGAACGTCCACCGATGCTGCGGAATTTCTCTATCTTCTTTTTCATCATGGCCTTGCTCGTCCAAAGACGGTCGTCGCCGACGTATGTATTCCAGGTTTCCGTCTGAGGGGCTACCTCCTCATGGGCTCTCATCCAGGGATGATATTCCAGCGTATTGATTCCTGCGGCTTCCAGATTGCGCGCCCACTTATCCACATCCAGCGAATTGTCGAAGATACAAGTCCATCCGTGCCGGAGATTCACCTCTTTCCCCGTCTCTTCAAGGGTAGCCAAAGGCAGGACGGCAGGGCGGGACTGATCCGCATCCGCAGACATAACGGCAAGTACCCCCGTCAACGGCACTGTCACGGTGCAGTCCACCGTCCCGTAACCATTGGAATCAGCATAGTGTTCGTATTGCGGCTTGTCTGCCGACCAATAATTGATGAGTATCTGTCCGGTCGAAGCACGGTAGAGTGCCATATCGGTATAGCCGTCTCCATTGAAATCTCCGGTAAAGGGAACATCTTCCGCCGTCCCGAACACCACCCCGTTGATGGCAAGGGGCATATCGAACTCGGGATATCCGGTAAGAGACGAAAACGCTACATACCAAGTCGACGTAGAGGGACGGTAAACGGCAAGGTCATCTATTCCGTCACCGTTAAAATCACCGGACAAAGGGATGTCTCCGGGCAGTCCGAACTGACCTCTGGCATCGATGTTCCCCTCACAAGGGGAAAAATCGATGTACCAGGTTGCCAGTCCTCCGGCTCCCGAACGCATCACGGCGATATCGGTCTTTCCGTCACCGTTAAAGTCGCCCGTCACATACTTGTCCGTAGCACTGATGCCAAAGCCGACCGGAGTGCTTGTTATCCAATCCTTTTTACCATTATTTATTTTCCATACCCATTTTATCATTTCGCCGGTAGTCTCCACCTCGCAGATATCCACCCGTCCGTCTCCGTCATAATCGCCCACGCAAGCTCCTCCTGTGAAAACGGCATCCAACGTTTGAGAAATAACAGACTGGTTACCGATGTCGAAATTCCATCCCGCCTGCGTTCTGTAAATCAAATCGTCGTGAGCACCGGCCCCTACAGCCAGGGAGAAAGAGACAACGGACAAGAGAATTTTCTTTTTCATATTCTTTTTCATATTCCTTTTCATCTTCTTTTTCATATCGGGTTAATAGCCGGGGTTATTAGGTCTCAAATTTGGGTTTGCATCGATATCGTCCATAGGAACAGGCAATAACAGATGCTTGGGAGTTGTGAAATTCGTTTTACCTATACTGTGGAAGAATTTCTTGGCGTACTCCCCATTCTCATCGTAACGGATCAAGTCGAACCAACGGTGTCCGCCCTCGAAAGCCAACTCCATACGGCGTTCATGACGGATAATCTCCCGTAATTCCGCCTGGTCTTCAGTCGTTACCTCAGGCAATCCGGCCCTGACACGAACGCGATTCAACGGCCCGCCCTCCTCATAGGATGCGGCAGGAGCACAAGCCTCCGACGTACGCCCCTTTTCATTCAAAGCCTCGGCATACATCAGCAATACATCCGCATAACGCAATATGGGGAAATTCAACGGGCTATCCATAGCGCGATCCTGTCCTATATCCTCACAGAGGAATTTCTTTACGTTGTGTCCGGTCTGAGAAACCGACGGATCATAAGCCCAGCCTTTGTACTGGTCGCCCTGACACCACACGGAAACGGATTTCCGCAAATCTCCCGCTTCATAAGAATTCACAAATTCCGGATATACGGCAAACCAGCCGAAGTTACCCCATCTGCCACCAATCGCTATCGGGGCCAAAGGAGCCATATAGTCATTGTGCCACCCGCCCTGTCCGAGGATGTCAAACTCGGAATACGTGGTCACATCTTTCTCATACTGTACTTCGAACAGGCTCTCGGGGCCATTCTCACGCAGGTAGTCGAAATTCCAATCGTATTTTCTGTTCAAGGTATATATATTCAGCGCATCCAGTTCCTCAATAGTAGAAATGACATCATCGTATTTCTTCAAGGTGAGATATACCTTGGCCAGCAGTCCTAAGGAAGCGCCTTTGGTGGCACGGCCTATATCGGAAGAAAGTTCGTATTGCGCCGGCAACATGGAAGCAGCATCTTTCAAATCCTGTATTATCAGTTCGTAAACCTCTTCTTTTGGAGACCGGGATACCTGCAGATCGTCGCCTGCTGTCTGCTGGGTCTTGATCAGAGGAACATCACCAAACAAACGTACCAGATTAAAGTAATACAAGGCACGCAGGAAATGGGCTTCCCCCTTATACTGGACAATCTTTTCCGGACTTACCCGGGCCGCATCATCGATGTTGTTCAAAATCCAGTTTGTCCGGCTGATTCCGGCCCAGGGTCCCCGCCATAATTCCTTTGCACCGGAATTATCACTGGTAGTTATAAAATTGGCAAGCTGTGTTGTTTCCAGCCCGTTGCCGCCCGCTTCATTGCCCACACTCCCCTCGCCGGCCACAATATCGAGTGTCCACATACGGAGATTGTACATATACGAACTCTGCAAGCGCTGATACATGGAGTTCACTCCACTCTCGATCTCTTCGGCCGTACCTTTTTCAAAGAAATTATCGGTAATAATCTGGTCATTAGGCAATATCTCCAACTTATTCATACAACTCTGGTTACAGAGCGACAGTCCTAAAAAGGCGAATATATAAATATACTTTTTCATGGCTTTATGTTATTAGAATTTAACGGATACACCGAACATATAGGTACGCGCGGACGGATAGACACCGTAATCCAATCCGCTCAATCCGGCTTCGGGATCCAGCCCCGAATAGTTGGTTATGGTACAGAGATTATCTAAACTGACGTAAAGGCGCAACGCTTTCATCTTTGCCTTGCGAATCCACTTTTCCGGCAGTGTATATCCGAATGTCAGATTCTTGAGCTTCGCATAGGCACCGTCTTCCAGCCAACGGGTAGAGGCACGCGAATTGTTGTTCGGATCGGCATAAATGGCACGGGGCATCGAGTAGCTGCTCCCCTCGCCTGTCCATCTTTCCAGAGTAGTTGCCAACTGGTTATACGTACTGTTCATACTCTCATGACTGGCCCGCACGCCATTCCACACCTGGTTTCCTAAAGCGCCTTGAAAGAAAATGCTCAAATCAAAATTCTTATAGCTGAATGTGTTGTTGAAACCGAAAATACAATCGGGAGAAGGATTACCGATAACGGTACGGTCCAGATCGTTTATTTCACCGTTCCCGTCTACATCGACAAACCACATATCACCGGGAGAGGTGTTTTTATAAGGATTGTGAGAGGCTTTATCCGGAGCACGGTTTTCCATGACAGGGCCGGTGAACACTTCATCGAGTGTCTGATAGATTCCGCCCAACTCGTATCCGTAGAAAGAATTGATGGGCTGGCCTTCACGGATCAGGCTCACACCGTTCAGTATCTCCGGGCCACCGATCGAAACCACTTCATTGTGATTGAAACTCATATTCAGACTGGTTTCCCACTTAAATTCTCCTACAAAGTTCTTAGTGTTGACGGTGAATTCGAAACCACGGTTCAGTACTTTACCGATGTTTACCGGTGGCCAGTCCGCCTGTTCCAAAGAAGTGCCGCTTGTCTGCGGAACCGGTTTCTTGGTAAGCATGTCCCGGGTATTCTTCACATAGAAATCAAGATTGGCGACAATACGGTTTTGCAGAAAACCAATGTCGAGACCTACATTATATTGTTCCACCGATTCCCACTTCACTGATGGATTGGACAAGAGGTAAGGATAAATCAGATTCACTAAATTGGACTCGAAACCCCGTTGCGAACCGAAATTATAAACACCGTTCACACTCAGTTTATCGGCAAAGGCGTATGCACCGATATTCTGATTACCCGTTTGTCCGTAACCGGCTCTGAGTTTCAGTAAAGAGACGGGCTTGACGGACTGCATAAATGCTTCATTGCCGATATTCCAGGCAGCAGCAAAAGAGGGGAAGTAACCGAAGCGGTTATCCTTACCGAACTTCGACGAACCGTCTGCACGGAAAGTAGCTGTCAGCAGGTAACGGTCATCATATGAATAATGCAGACGGGCCATGTACGACATCAATGCCCAACGGTATGAATTGCCTCCTACATCGGTAGCCTTGGTCGCATTGTCCAGTTCGGTAGTCAGTTCGCTGGCACGTCCGGAACCGGCGGCCGATACGGACTCTTTCTTGTATTCCTGATAAGAAGTACCTATCATGGCATTGATGCGGTGCTTTCCGAAAGCCTTGTCATAATTCAATGTATTGTCCCACAGATACAACTGCTCATAAGCGGAAGTGACCGTCTGCATGGTATTTTTCGATTCATTCATCCCCCATTTGTATTTGGGAATGTACGAATTGTTATAATCGTATCCCAACTCGGCTCCCCCTGTCGTCTTGAATTTCAGTCCCTTTATGATTTCCCACTCTAAAGAGATGTTAGACAGCATACGGAATCCCTTCATCCGGTAGTTTTGTTCATTGATGATGGCTACCGGGTTCAATGCGTTTCCATTCCACTCCGCATTGCCCGTAGGCCCGGCATATTCTCCGTTGTCATCATAGATAGGAATGGAAGGCAATATGCGCATTGCATTCTGGATAACCGTACTTACGGGCTGGGTACGGCGATTCTCCGCACTCAGGTTTACATTCGCCCTTACGGTGATGTTCGATGCCAGTTTGGAGGAGATGTTCGATTGCAGGCTCAGACGGTTGTAAGACGAATTCTTCATGATGCCGTCCTGAGTATAATATCCCAAAGAGGTGGCATGGCTTATCTTCTGATTGCCACCCAGCATGGATAGATTGACTTTCTGCATCGGCGCAGTGCGGAAGATGGCATCCATCCAGTCGGTACCTGCTCCCAACGACTCCGGATCGGCAAAAGCCGGATTCAAAGAGTATTCCGGGCCGGCATTGGTACGCATCTCATTGTGTAAAGCCGCGTATTGCGACGCATCCAGCATCTTGTATGTTTTGGCCGAATGCTGTATGCCGTAGCTGTAATCAAAATTGATTTCCGTATGTCCCTCCTGTGCCTGTTTGGTGGTGACCATCACTACTCCGTTGGCTCCCCGCGAACCGTAAATAGCCGTAGCCGAAGCATCTTTCAAGACATCGATGGATTCTACATCGTTCGGATTCAAGTACCACATGCCGCCGCTTACAGGCACCCCATCGATCACATACAAAGGAGACGCGTCGTTGATGGTACCCACACCACGTATCAGAATGGATACATCACCGCCCGGCGTACCGGAATTCTGCACGACCTGTACCCCCGACATCTTTCCGGCAATGGCCTGCATCACATTGGAAGTGGCATTCTTGGTGATCTCTCCCGAACGGACGGAAGAGACAGCACCCGTAACGTCTTTCTTACGCATCGTGCCATAACCCACTACCACCACTTCATCCAGTGCCGCCACATCTTCCTGCAATACCACTTCGACAAAAGCCCTTCCGGATACGTTTACTTCCGTAGTGACATAGCCTATATAAGAAATAACCAGAACAGGCTGCCTTCCGGTGACATTCAGTGTAAAGTTTCCGTTCAAATCGGTTATGGTAGCATTATTGGTACCTTTCTGAGAGATATTGGCAGCAATGACAGGCAGGCCGTCCGGGCCCTTTATAATACCTTTTACGGTCTGTTGCTGCTGTGTCACGTTCGAAATACCGGTTTCACTGCCCGCATCGGAATGTGCGGTAACACCGGCGAAAAGGGTGATCGGAGAGATAAGAAACATCGCAGTCCCTATAAGCAAAGTGTGCTTCATGCGACTCTTACATTGATACTCTGTTTTCATATTCATTGTGTTTTCATTTATTATAATCTATAATTATATCCCGGTAAAAAAAAGAAGGTCGGCCAGCATCAAATGACGAATGTAAAAGTACGGATAAGCAACATACCTTCTTTCCGCCATTTTAGCTGATAATTATGATATTTTACCATAATAGTCTTATTATCGCCCGAATATTGATATGATTCCAATATTCCGGGCATTTTTTCCCTATTTCAAGAAACGTGGTTTGCCCCCCTTGCGCCAATATTCCTCAATCTTTTCCAAAGAGACTCCTTTGGTTTCGGGCACATAGAAGTATCCCCATATCAAGGCTGCCAGAGCTACCACGGCATAAAACCAGAAAGCACCGGCCGGATTCCCCAAGTTCTCACCTTCTGCATAAATCTCCGTACCGCTTATCGTGAAAGCATGTACGATCTTGAAGAAAGTAAACGAAACGATGCTATTGAAAAACCACACGGACAAGGAACCGATGGATGAGCCCAATCCCCTGAGTTTCTGGGGAAATACTTCGGAGATGATAAGCCACCCCAACGGGCCGATGCTGATAGCGAAAAAGGCAACATAGAAAAAGACCAACAGGACGGACAACCATTTGCCGGCATCGCCCAACGAAGCGGAGAAGGCAAAGCAAATGCCCAACAGAATCAGCGAAACCGTGATCCCGGTCAGACCGGTGAAATAGAGTTTGCGCCTTCCAAGCCTGTCTACAAAATACACCGATACGATCGTGAACAGCAGGTTGACCGCCCCTACGCCCACCGAGGCCCATATAGCGGAAACCGTACCGTCGAACCCGGCCATGAGGAATATCTTGGGACTGTAATAGATCACGGTGTTGATGCCTACAAACTGTTGGAAAAACATAATTCCGATGCAGATGATCACGGCATTGCGCAGCCAGGGCTTGAACAGTTCGCGATAACCGGACTTCTCCTCACGACTCTTAGCCACTTCTTTCCGGATCGCTTCAAAAGCATCGTTTCTGGATTCCGGACTCTCTATACGCGAAAGCACGGCCAGTCCTTCCTGCTCTCTCCCGCGACCGATTAACCAACGCGGCGTCTCGGGCATACACAGCATACCCACAAATAATACGATAGCGGGAATCACGCCTACATAAAACATCGGCCGCCAGCAGTCTATCCGGCTTTCATCGGCAAAAAAGAGATCGGAAAGATAAGATACCAAAACACCGATAGTAACCATCAACTGGAACATCGACACCAAAGCTCCGCGTTTTTTTGCCGGAGAGATTTCCGCAATATAAAGCGGTACGGCAAAAGAAGAGACACCGATAGCCACTCCTAAAAACAAACGGGAAGCAATGAGGTGATACACATCGGGCGCAAATCCGGACCACAACGCACCGATGGCAAAAACCACGGCCGATGCCAAAATCACCTTTCTACGGCCGAGCGTATCCGTCACTTTCCCGCAAAAGAGCGCTCCCAAGATAGCACCGCACAACCCGGAAGCCGTAATAATTTCAATCATACCGTTATCGATTCCGAAGTCTTTCTGAAAGAAAGGGATAGCCCCCGATATGACTCCGGTATCAAACCCGAACAACAGTCCGCCCGTAGCGGCAACGACTGCAATCACATAAATAAGCTTGCTATTATACTCTGTTTTCATGGTATTTATTTTTAAATTTAAGTTGCTAAGTGATCAAGTAGTGAGTAGTTTAGTAGTCAAGTAGTAAGTAGTTAAGTAGTAAGTAGTTAAGTAGTAAGTAGTTAAGTAGTAAGTAATTAAGTAGTAAGCGATTAAGTAGCAAGCGGTTAAGTAGGAATGACTTGCGTGATGTGTTTCTCTTAATGACATACTATTGGACATGAATTATTCAAACTAAAATCAAAAGTACAAGTGTTTCGGTCAAAAACAGCACATTTATAAAAAGCGAAAAGCCCTATTTTTGCCAATATTAAATTCTGAATATGAAAGACCGGATGATCATGAAAAAGATTTGCCTTATCAGTTTACTTTTTATTCTATATGGCTGTGCCCACACCGATCCCCATCGCCAATCAACCCTGTCCGATGCCTTGTATGGTTTCGAAAATATACAAGATTCAGCCCGCACGAAAGTATGGTGGTTTCATGGAGAAACAGAAACTACCC